>Ga0233438_10000012_pt1 | contig 286619 bp, 242 predicted proteins | sample SI_123_September_FD_182720 | JGI IMG/M metagenome (GOLD analysis project Ga0233438, IMG submission 182720) | Seawater microbial communities from Saanich Inlet, British Columbia, Canada - SI_123_September2016_10_MG | ecosystem: Environmental > Aquatic > Marine > Inlet | place: Canada: British... | reverse complement strand
TTCCTCAAGTATATGTAAATACAACGGTTCAGGTAACATTTGATACTCTTGAATGGGAAGCAGACTCGGTTCAATGGTTTCAAAACGGGAAACATGTTCAAACCACGACTTCTTACCCTTTTACTTACAGCGCCAAAGATCTTGCTTCAGGCCAATACAGTTTCCACGCGATTCTTCACGAGGGTACCAAGATCGGTATGAGTAATATTTTATCTTTATTGGTCGGTGAACAGACTCCCTATGGAAATAGTTATCATGCTATTCCCGGCAGCTTTCAATCAGCACATTACAATGAACTGGAAGGTAGTACAGGGCAAGGAGTGACTTATGTGGATCACAACGAAGAAAATCTTGGTGATTTTCGTACCAAAGAAGGAATGGATGCCGCTAAAGACCCCAATGAAGGTGATATTTTAACCTGGTTGGAAGCCGGTGAATGGGTGCAATACTCCGTTGATATTACACAGAGTGGAGTTTACTCGGTATCTATACGCTATTCCAATGGGAATAGTGGTGGAAGCGGAAAAGCAGAGTGGCAGCTAAATGGCAAAAATGTAGGTGATATACTAACGTTTGAACCGACCGGTGATTGGGACCAATTTTCTTCAAAAAAGTTCGAGGGAATCCCCCTAAAGAAAGGGAAACGTATACTGCGATTGCGCATATATGAGCGCGGAATGAATATCGGTAAAATTACCTTTGACCGCACGGGTGATTTGGATAAGGCATTACCATTGGCTCAAATCGGTGGTAATAAATCGATTCCTTCTGATTCTACTTTTGTTTCTATGGATGGCAGCAATAGTACTGCTGGGCATTTGGGCTATTTGAAATACCAATGGAACCAAATTTATGGCCCTAACAAGGTCAAGATTTCATCGAGTACTTCTTCCTCTACCTTAATCACTGGCTTGGTTAAAGGAGTTTATAAAATTCGTCTCACCGTTTCAGATAGCCTGAACAGCGATTTTCAAGATGCCCTAATTTTTGTGCAAGATGGAGGAAATATGGCCCCAAATATCCGCATTGCTTATCCGCAAAATAATCAACGATTCGTGGAAGGTACGCATGTGGCCATGGGTATATCCGCTTCAGATTTAGATGGATCCATTAAGCAAGTGGCCATTTATTTGGATAATAAATTGGTTTCATTGGATTCTATCGCTCCATATGAATACAAATCTAACCTAGCTAGTGGGCAGTATCAATTACACACCACGACTATCGATATGGACGGCATGGAGGCTTTTAGCGATACCATCGATTTCTTTGTTGACAGCATTACAGGAAATTGGGTGCTACAACCTATTGCAGGCGCATTAGCGGTAGGCCCTAACAAAGGAGATTTGAGCTGGTGGTCGAATTCAGCCCAGGATGTAACAACAAGAGGTTGCTTATTTGATGATGTAAACTCCATTAACCGCGATGGCACTTTTCAAATCAACATGGGAGGTCAAACATGGCTCGAAGGTTGGCAAAATAACGGAAAAGAAGCCTGTGGCAATCCGGTTGCTCCACATAATGGAGAATCCACCGGATCATGGTATATCGATAGCACGAATGGTCAATTGGTCATTATAGGTAAAGGACAATTTTTGGGACTACCTAAAGCTACAAATAGTGGCGAGTTGAGTACTGGCACGGCAGAACCCGAATCAAGAAGTTATCAAATTGAACTGAATGGGGATAAACTGACGATTGGAATCGACTTTGGGGGCGGTTATTGGCAGTTTGCGTACGAGAGAGAAAAGCAACGATTCAACGCACCACAAGTATCAGATGATAACAACTGGAGCCTCTACCCTAACCCAACGCATTCTGTCGTGCATATTAAGGGGAATCGCCCTGTAGATCGTATACGTGTGTTGAATATGCAAGGCGCATTGATTTTTGAGGGAAGCACCAACATCATAGATATGAGTGGATATCCTAAAGGATTGTACTTTGTTCAAATACGTTCGGAAGGTGAGATGGTGAGTTTGAAACTTTTAAACGGCTTCTAGCCGTTGGTTTATGGTTGCTGGTTTCTAGTTTCTAGTTTCTGGGACTTGAAACCGAATCAGTTAGGGTGTTAGGAGGTTAGGGTGCTTGGTTCTTAGACCAGAAACCAGAGACTAGCGACCAGAAACTTGGAACCATTTTCGGGTGCTGGTAATGGCTTATATGCTTTCGCTGGGTTTAAAAGATTTTAGACTGTGTGGTTTAGAGAACTTGAAACCAGAGACTTGGAACTTGAAACTAGCTGCTGGCAACTAGCCATTGGCTACTGGCGCCTAACGACCAAAAACCATAAACCTAGAACCAGAGAACAGAGACTTGAGACTTGGAACCTGGAACCAGGAACCTAAAACCATTTCGGGTTGACAATGCCGTCTCGGAGGAATTCAGCAATGATGTTTGGGTCTTTGACGGTGTATATATTGAAACCATCTGCTGTTCGATCTAAAGCCAACCTTCCTGAGGATGCCGCATCTTTGATTAACTGCTGTTTAATCGGACCATTTTCACCATTACGACCAAATTGATGGACCAGCTTTATCACAAAAAGTGTGTCACCATTGTTGTTGAGTTGCAGGTTTGTATACAGCCGGTCTGAAATGTTAAAATCATTCTCGGTAAAGGCTTCAAACTTCCTGACTGCCTTTTCGGTATTCATGGAATACAACACCAACTTGGGATGGGCCTTTTGTACCACTTTAGTCATTTGAACCACATCGTTTTCCTTAAACGGATAATACATGGTGTAGTTAGTGAATCCCACCAAAAAAAGAAGTAATAATATAGCCCTCACCCACTTTTGTTTCCATTCCCACAAATAAGCAATCATCCATACCACAACGGGCGAGAAATAAAACAACAACCTCGGAGCGATAGGATACAACTTAAAAATATTGAGCACCACAAATACCGCTAAAGACCAGAAGTAGATGTTCAAAGCTGCTTTATTTTTGATGTTTTCTTGCTTCTTATAGAAGGTCCACAAACCTAAAAACAAGGCTAAAGCACCAAGGTTGGCTAAGGTCTTATCATGAGAGAAAATAAAGGTCACATTCCCCACAAAGAAGTAATAAATCCTAATGAAAAAATCATGGGGATTCGAGAAAAAGGTTTTCTTCCAGAATTCCCACATAAATCGGGTGAGTGCAATGTAGCCGTCTTGCTGTCGATACCAAAAAAAGTAGACGACGTAAAGCAGTAAAGGCATCCATAACCATCTATTACTCTTGTTTCTCCACTGATCTTTTATGCTCTCCCGTATACCAGACGAAACAGAGCTATTATCTTTTCGTTTTTCTTTAAAAAGATGCCAGGTATCACCCAATAATTTGCCTGTGTAAATGAACAATGCAGGGTTAGATAACAAGGGTGCCAATACCCACAATGGTTTAAACCACGATTTATTCTGCTCAGTGGTAAAAGATCTCACCAATAAAATGGCGATGATCGCGTCCGGTAGATACTGCTTTAAGGTTAATCCATGATAGATAAAAAAGGGATTACAGCATACCATCAGTAAGGCTGTTAGTTGTACATATGGATTATTCGAAATGCGCTGGATAAAATCCCAAAACAACTTTAGAAAAAGAATATTGAGACCAAATATGACCACTTTGTATTTTAGCCATGCTGCACCAAAAGGAAACAAATAAATGCACTTGAATAACCAAAGAAATAATGGAGGTGCTGTCTGATAATGCTTTAACGGATATAGTAAATCTAGAAAACCTCGTTGATTAATATTGATACCTAAATCAATCTCATCATTGTTAAAAAAAGGCTCAAGGAATTGCACGTTGAATCTCAGGCCCATGCCCAGCAACACCAATAAAATGGATAAAATATGCTTATACCTCTGAGTCATTCAGGGTCCGAAGTTAGGGATTCAAAACAAGGACGGAGGCGTTAATTTTTTTTCCTCCTCGTATTTCATGAACTCATCTTTTAGCCTGTAGCGAAGTACGGGATAACCATCTCCATCCATGAAATAAAGCAAATGTAGATTTTGAATGTAGGGCATATCACCCCAATCATCTGAGAAGCTCGCTTTACCCATCTTTAACGCTTCAAACTCATTACCTCCTCCGTCACAATACGGCTTTTCGAACTCTCGTTTACTTACTTTTACTTCTCCATATTTTGATTGGTAGACTTTCAAGTGGTTTAGGTAAAACCGTTTGGCTTTTTTCCATTTGTCAAATGACTGAAACCTCACATCCACTTGGTAAACCCTTTGTGTATGTGGTGAAATATACAACAGTAGATTCACGGAATCATCCTTGATTTTACCACGTAATGTTGGCTTGTTATCAATATCCTTTACATGGAAGAACCCTTTTACCTCACTAAATCGTTGTATAAAACTATCCTTGTGACCCTTGATGTCCAACATGGCAATCCGCTGAGCAAAAAGCCCATTCGGTAATGCAAAGACCAAAAAGGTCAAACCTATAATTCCTATATTTCGATTCATGTGATGAGTCGTATTCGTTATACTTACTGTGGTTGAAATACCCTAACGTAATCAACCTGCATGGATTGAGGCATACGCGTAGTTGCGTCAGGGTTTCCTGGTAATTGACCACCTACAGCGACATTGAATATGAAGAAGAAATCATCGTTAAAAGGGAACGTATTATTATAAGCCAATTCGTTGTATTGCTTATCGTCAACCAGCCACTTCAGATTATTTTCTTCCCATAGCAGAGTGAATACATGGAATGAATCGGAGAAGTCACTACCATCCGTTAATCGATATTTTCTAGAATGCGATTTGGAAGGTGCCGTTGAACCCCAGTGAGCCGTTCCAAATACTTCTTTGGGAAGATGCCCTACCAACTCCATGATATCAATTTCACCACAAGCTGGCCACCCTTCAGTTCCAAAGTCCGCTCCTAACATCCAAAGTGCAGGCCATAAACCTTGGGTTTTAGGCAATCTCGCACGGATATCTATCCTTCCGTACTTAAACTCTCGCTTACCTTGGGTTTTGATTCTAGCAGAGGTGTAGTTTGCATCACCTGCCGCTTGTGCTTTCGCTGTGATGGTAAGCAAACCGTTTTCAACGGTGCAATTATTCGTACCCGATTGATAATATTGCAACTCATTATTACCCCAACCCCATTCACCACGACCAGTTTCATAAGTCCAAGATGTTTCATCTAGCGAATTCCCCTCAAATTCATCGGCCCAAACCAAATTGTACCCTGGATAATTTTTTGGTGTGGTATATCCATCATTTATACCCGGCTCCTTAAACACTATATGTATGGAATCCAATACCTCAGAAAAGTCACGATCGGTTACATGTGCGCGGAATTTCACCAAGTACATTCCCGAATCGTAGTACGTAAATTGGGATTCACCGCCATTCATAATGCCCTCCTCAAATTCACCATTGGGCCGTTCAAACCAGATTTGATAATAATTGGCATTATCTGCTGACATGCTGGCCTTTACCAATCCTTTCTTTGCATTATCCTCGATTAGAGTTGTTTCTAAATTCGTAGGCAAGCTTAAGCCTGGTTCTTCTGGAGTTTCTTTACAACCAATGGCAATAAGGATGAACACTAGCGTCATCCATTTGGTATAGAATTTCATATGCAATAAAAATACAAAAAAGGGCGCAATAGCGCCCTTTTTATATAGATTAAATTCCGTTTATTTCTGTGAAATATTATCAATATAGTAGGTGCCCGTCTCAGCGGTTTCACCATCGTCTTTCCAACCTGGGAAAAGCACCAAACGATCGAATGTATCAACTGCGGCATCGGAGAAACCGACTTTAACTTCGATCCACTCACCAGCTTTAGTTACATCCACATCTTTTTCTATGAATTCAGATGTTTTTGCACTGTTTTCTAACTTCACACGCATTCTACCGGTGTTAGGAGCATAGATCATCACGGAAATCATAGAATCTGCGCCAGAGAAATCAAGCTTCTTATCGAGATTAACGTAGAAACCAGCCCATGTCTCGTTTCCGTGAACTACTTCAAGGATTCTGCTAGAGGTATTAGCTCCACCGCTCACGCTATTATCGATGATAGATAAACCAGTTCCACCAAACACCTTAAATTCTGGGTCATTGGTAGCGTCTTCGAAATCGATTGGCAAAGAATAACCGGTAGTTTCTCCTCCACCGCCGTTATCTACAGGGTAGTCAGAAGGTCTTAGACGAATATACCAACCACGATCTGCATCTTTTTCATCGCCGTAAGTAAGAACTAACTCATTTTCACTTATCGTATGTACTTTGTAAGTGCGAACGCCTGTATACAAACCGATAAATGCACTACCTGAAATCTCTAAGGTTGTATCTGTTTCGTTCTTCTTAAGCGTCCAAGTCTCACCCATCATATCCTGCATTGGTACATCAAAATCCGCCTTGTTCTCAACACCATCAGGGAAGTTAGAAGCCTGAGAATTGTGTACGTAAGCCGTACCGTTGGTTTTATGATCGAATTTGAATGCATTCAAATGGAAAACATAAGCGTCGGTGTATAAACCAGTACCTGACTTCTCTAAACGCTCTGCTTTCCACCACTCTCCAATGTTTGCAGAGTTTAAAGGATGAACTCCGATGTGTCCATCGCGGGTTGAATCAATCACCCAGGTTTTAGAACCTGGTCCCGAAGTTCCACCTGTAAGAATGCTATACAATGGATCGTTCAATTGCGAGAAGTCGTCTTCTGCGATCACAATGTCTTGGCTTGAACTCTTGCTACCACCAGAGTTAAAAACCGTCAAGGTTACCGTATAAGTTCCCTTTAAAGGGTAAGAGGCGGTCACCACGCTACCTTCAGCGCTGGTTCCATTACCAAAATCCCATTTTGCTACTAAGTTATTGTTACCCGCAGTGAATTCAATCACGTTAGGGTTACTTGTAGCTTCGTAGGTAAAAGTAGCATCTGCTGCTGTTGGAGGATCACCTAATGAAGGATCCTCCTCTTTTTTACATGAACCCATGAATAATCCAAGGGTCAATGTTAGTCCGAGTAAGTAATTTATTTTTTTCATAATTCTAAAAGAGATTGTTTTCAATTTAAATATCCAAGGTTTTGGGTCCAGTTTCCTCCAGCTAGATCAATCTCAACCTGTGGAATCGGGAATAATTCATGTTTGTTTTTTACAAAGCCATCGATTTCAGTTTCTGCCTGACCGGTACGTACCAAATCAAAAAAGCGCCATCCTTCGCCGCTCAATTCTAGACGACGTTCTTTCCAGATATCCTCAATTAACTGCTGTCCAGAGCTATTAAGTGAAGGCATACCAGCGCGTTGACGTACTAAATTCAAATATTGTATAGCTTTACCCTCATCTGTAGAAGCAGCACGAGCATAACACTCTGCAGCCATCAACAATACATCGGCATAACGAATCACTCTATAATTTACCGGCGAAGTAAGATCGTTATCAGGTAAACCTATTTCACCTTGGCGTTTGATATACTTGTTATTGTAGTAGCCTGTGTGTCCACCGCCACCTTTGGCATATTCAATATCACCGGGGTTACTTTGCTTCGCAATAAATGCCTCGATGTCCAATACACTCGCATCCCTTCGTGGATCGTTTGCATCAAAGAAATCATATAAATCCTTGGTTGGAAGATTATAACTATTTCCATCTCCGTAAACAGGTCCATTGTATTGGCGGATTCCTTGGTAACCGGGAGCTGCATTCCCTTCCAAACAGATTAAACATCCATAACTACCACCTTCGGCACCAGAATATTCGATATCAAAAATGGTCTCAGAATGTCCCTCGTTTGAAACAGAGAACAACTTAGTGTAGTCATTAATAAGAGCATATTGCCCTTGATCAATCACTTCTTGGAATGCCGTTGCCGCCGCATCAAACTTGTCTTGATACAAACGAACTTTCCCTAGTAGCGACAAGGCCACCCCTTTGGTAATACGCCCTTTTTCAGCAGCTACCCAGTCAAGGTTTTCCGCTGCAAACCTCAAGTCGTCCTCAATCTGCGCATATACTTCTGCTTTGGGCGTTCTTTCCGTCTGACGTACCTCGTCTGCTCCCAGACGTTTGTCAACAATCAACGGAACATCTCCAAAAAACTTTACGAGTTCTGAGTAATAGTACGCACGCAGGAAACGAGCTTGTGCAATGATTTGCGTTTTACCCGCAAAGTCGATTTTATCCTTGTTTTCCAACAAGTAATTGGCACGAGCTATTCCGGAATAGTTCCATTGAAATACACTTCTCAACTCACGATTTACCGCATCATGAGACATGCCTTCAATTTCATGCAATCCTTCGGTGTCCGTAACACTTTCACCACCAGCGATGGCGTTATCTGATGCAATTTCACCAATCCAGAGGGATACAAACGAACCCTGCATTAAGTCATAAGCTCCAGTAAGCGCTCTTTCATAATCAACGGGAGTTTGAAAGAAGTTCTCCGCGTCTTGTGTATATAGGGGATTGATATCTAGATACTTCTCACATCCCGAGAAGACCAAGGCAGATACCGAAAGAACCCCAGCTGAAATCCAATTAATCTTTTTCATTTTTCTAAAATTCATCGTTAAAAATTAAAGTTAACACCCAACATAAAGTTTCTTGCTTGTGGATAGAAACCGTAATCAACACCAGCTGCCAATGGACCACCATTAGACCCAATATCTGGGTCGAAACCTAAATAATTCGTTAGCGTAAACAAGTTATTAGAAGACATGTAAATTCTCAACTTCTTAATTCCCCAGCGGCGCATCGCCACTGGGTTGAAGGTGTACCCTACTTGTAAATTTCTCAATCTCAAGAATGAACCATCCTCCACGAAGTATGAAGAGAATACATTGTTTCTGGTTAGATCAGTTGTTAAACGAGCGTATTCATTGGTTGTATTTGGCCCAGACCAACGATTGATGTTATACGATAGTTGGTTGGCATAGGGTTGCTGACGTTCGTAATTTCTGATGATTTCTTGACCTACTGCCGCATAGAAGTTAGCGGATAAATCAAAACCACCATAAGAGAAGTTCAATGCTAAACCAAAGGTAAAATCAGGAATAGGCGAACCTAAAAAGGTTTTATCGGAATCATCTGAGAAGCTAATCTTGCCATCACCATCTTGATCCACAAAAATGAGATCGCCAGGTTTTGCGTCTTGCTGCTCTACTGCGGCATTATCAATTTCTTCTTGTGTTTGATACACCCCAGCCACTTCATAGCCGTGGAAGTATCCGATGGCATATCCTGTTTCAAAGCGAGTGGCCACGTTTCCTCCTACACCAAAACCGATACCAGGAATAAAATCAACACCATCAGGAGTCGCCGTTACTTTATTATTCAAATAGGTCGCGTTAAAGTTCACTCCGAAACGACCCTTCTTTGAAAATCTTTTATTGTAGCCCAATTCTAACTCAACTCCTGAGTTTGACACGTTACCAGCATTCACGATTGGAGGAAAAGATCCTGGTCCATAGCTTCCCATCAATGCAGACACTTGCGGCTGGAATAATAAATCAATGGTGTTTTTAATGAAGTAGTTCAACGTAATATCAAAATCACGACCTATGGTCATATCCAAACCAGCGTTAAACTGACGGGTAGTCTCCCATTTCAAATCTGGGTTTGATGCACGACCAATGGCCACACCTTGGGTAATGATATCATTAAAGACATATACTCCCTCTCCGTTCAACAATCCACGGTAGGCAAAGTTATCGATCTGATCATTTCCACTCACACCGTAACTCATTCTCATTTTCATGTAACGAATAGGCTTGAACGCATAGAAATCTTCTTCGGAAATCACCCAAGAACCTGACAAAGTGGGGAACCAACCATAACGGCTATTTGGGCCAAACTTAGATGATCCATCGCGTCTTAAAATTCCAGAAACGATGTAGCGATCTTGGTGATTATACTCAACTCTACCAAATGCAGATAATAGACGTTCTTGGAATTGGAAGGATCCCACATTATTCAAGTAGCCACCTGGCGCCAAATTAGCTGATATATCCGCATAATCTAACGAGTTATTAGGAATATTATAACCGGTACCATCCAGTCCCGCACCTTCTCTACTAAACACAGAAGCTCCCAATGTGGCTTTCAAACTTCTTCTATCGGTGAATTTTGTCTCATAGTTCATGAAACTCTCGTAGTTCAAGTCAGTATAGGTGTATCGCCCTTCGTATACACTCGCCCCTCTTTCAATGGTTACATCGGGTGCAATTTCTACTTCTGATGGATCAAGGTTTGCATTAATCGCGGTATTTTGCGCTTTACCAGGTCCGTACCACACCAATGGTGAGAAAGACTTGTTATCTACCAACGCAAAATTGTAGTTCAAACGATTGGTAAAGGTCAGACCATCTGCAATTTTCCATTGCAGTTCTTCCTTTCCTACAAATTTATTAACCACTGCCCAATTATAGGTATTCTGGACCTGCGCTAAGGGATTAATGATGTCCGCTACTTCCTCTAAGTAAGTAAACTCTCCCTTATCATCTCTGATTGGATCGGTTGGAAAAGCATTGATGGTATTGTACAATACAGAGCCGATACCGTTTTCAGGAAGTGTACTTCTCTTTTCATTGGTGTAAAGGAACACACTATTAAAGGTCAAGTTATCTGATAGTTGAGTCTGGAAATTCACTCTTCCGTTCAAACGTTCAAACGAGGCTTTATCCAAACCTACAATTCCATCCTGTCTGTAGTAACTACCACCGATCGAGTAATTTGAACGATCCGTACCACCCTGAACCGAAACGTTATAATTACGCATTGGAGCCCATGTAAATACAGAATCCTGCCAATTGGTTCCAACACCTAACGCAGTATTCGGGAAAGGCAATGGGTCGCCACCATTTGCAAACATTTCGTTCTTCAATACCGCATATTCTGTGGCATTTAGTAGATCCAATCTGTTAGCCGTTTGCTGCCAACCCTCGTATGCACTAACGTCCCATGACGGTGCTAGATTCTTTTTACCTTTTTTGGTTTCAATGATGATGACTCCGTTTGCAGCCCGCACACCGTAGATACCCGCTGTAGCATCTTTCAAAACGTTGATAGATGCGATATCTGCTGGGTTCAGGGCATTTAGTCCCTCAGAATCATAAACCACTCCATCAACCAAAATCAATGGATCATTATCTCCGAATGTGGAAAGTCCTCTGATTCGGATACTAGATGAACCACCAGGAGACCCTGAATTTGTTGAAATGGTCACACCCGACATTTGACCTTGCAAGGCTTGGTCCATCCTTGGTATGTTCATTTTCTCGAGTTTTTCACCTTTCAAGGCTGTATTTGCCCCTGTGAACTCCTTTTTCTTGGCTGTACCGTAACCCACGATCACAACCTCATCGATTTTATCTGCTGAATCGACTTGTTGTGCACCAAGATTTAATGAGGTACCCAACAAGGCTGCAAATAGTAATTTTCTAGTCATTCGCATTGATTAATTAACAATTAAAAATTCCTTTCAGTTTTTGTAACTTCAACAATAAGAAAATTTTCTTTATTGTACAAATGACAAAAAGTAAACAAAAAACGCCCTTTAACCTCAGGCAATTTGAGCGAACCCTTATTTTACCGAAATGGTAATAACTTCGCGATATTGACCCTTAATAATGGCAAGGTAAAACAATCCTTTACCAGGTATATCTAGGTATCTTTTGCCTTCGTAATGGGGCATAAAAGATTCAACAAGAAGTATCCTTCCCTTTAAATCCATAACCTCCACATAAGAGCCATCTAAATTCTCCCCCTCAATAAAAACTCTACCCCCTGAAGGGTTTGGATATACTTTAAACTCGATGTGTTGAAAAACCGACGGACCATTTATATCGATCACTATGGCTTCGCTTGTATCGCTGCAGCTGTTCTCGTTAAATTGAACGGCATATTCTCCTGGTTTTGGAGCAATAAAAACAGCCTGGTTTGCTCCAGCTATTGGTTCGTAACCATTAGAAACATCCAGCCACTGATAAAAGGCATAACCTTCAGTAGCTCTCAGTGTATCTTGATTAACCTCAAGCAGGTTGTTAAAACGTGTTATTTCAGCTTGTATTTCAATTAGGCTATCGCATCCACCGACATTCATCACCGTGTCGTAGTACGTTCCTGATTCTGTTATTAAAAACCTGCGTGAAGGAGCTCGGAATTTACGACATTTATCAACCTGAAGGATGGTATCTGTAATAGGAGTTAACACCAAGTCAATGGTAATAACACTATCGCATCCCTCAGCATTTGTCAATGTATCGGTATAAACAGCGGAATGCATCCATACATAATTGCCTGAAGGACTAATGTAATCACCACAGCTGTAATCGTTGTAAAAACTTGCTGTTGCCTTTGATTGTAGGTTGTACGTTATGATGCTGTCACACCCCTGAAAGTTCACCAACGTATCATGGACCACTTGTGAGGAATAATAGGTACTTCCAGAGGAGGGAACCGTTACCGAATCACAGAATCTAATCGTTCGTGATACCCTTGAAGCGGGAAGCACATACGCCTGATAGTAAACAAAGGAATCACAACCGACCTCATTGGTCAGTGTATCAACATATGACCCGGACTGAGTATATGCCGTTTGATTCTTGGGTAGCATAAAAGATTGACAGACGGTAGTATCCACATAGGTTGTATCTGGGCCTGTCTTCAGTTTAATCGTGATAACAGAGTCGCAACCCTGTGAATTCGGTATTCTATCGGTATATGTTCCCGATAGGCTCACTACCTTTCCGCTGGGGAAGGTGTAATCACCACAAGTATGAACATCCATTGTGCTACTTGTTGAACTATTAACTGTTAGGTATATTGTAATTGCTGAATCACAACCGCTTTTTGATAATATCGTATCCACATAAGTTCCTGATTGGGTCCATGTAAATTTTCTCGAGGGGGAACGATAAAAATCACAAGCGACAACAGTATCAATTGCATCAAGAGGTTGTTGAAGGCTTCGATACCCTTCTACATAATTTGAAAACGTACCTTTTAATGCTAGGTTTTTAAGCGTTGCCCGTTGATTTGATCCTGACCAATCAAATACTCTAAAATAGACCGTATTGGTTGCGTTGGCTCTTCCGTTATTAAAGCGATAGTATCCTACTAGGTCTGTTGAAAAGTCACAATAAGATTGGTTGTAATTGGTTTGAATTTCATGATTGCTAAAGGCTCTATTCCAGAATCTTACCTCATCTATGGAGCCCGAGAATGCGTTTAGTAAAGAATAGTGTCGACCAACCGTAATTGGTGTTGAGCCTGGGTCGCCATGATCTAAATCTGCAAGCACAGAATCTACCAAGCTACCATTTACAAAAATCTTCATCCAACGATTCTTAAATGTAGCGGCAATATGCTGCCATTCATTAAGCGCTATGAGATTACTTCCTGAGGTTAGTTCATAGGTGGAATCATCATACACCCCGAAATATAATTGCCCGGTTCCGCCGACGCTTAAAACGTAACCACGATTAGGTGCTGCGTGATGATGAGCAAAAACCACTCCCTCCTTCGCATCGGATCTTAAAGAGGCAGGTTTAATCCATGCCTCTAAGGTGAAATTTTTTCCGTGCAAAGCATTAGAACTCGTAGAAGTTATTTCCATTAAATCGTCCATACCATCAAAATACACCGCATTTTGTACCCGCTTTTGTGAAAACACAGTCGACGGTAAAGTGATGATTAAAAGGAAAAAGGTCGGTAGCTTCAAATTCAACAACATAAGCGATTTATTCTATTAACAAATTTACGATTAGTTTATGGTTTTCTATTATTCAATGTATGCCGATTCAGTAACCTTTCCGATTCTTTTTTTACCGATCTATTTTTTTTCAATCCCCATAATCTAACACGTGCTTCCTTTTGTGCCAGTTCAACATCTACTATAGGAATAGGGTAATGTTCACCCAGTTTAATTGTGATTAGTTCTTGCTCCATTGACGTCAATAACCAAGGCTCATGAATAAACGGAGGAGATAATGGCCCTAATTCTGGCACCCACTTCTTTATAAAATCACCATTTGGGTCGTGATCTTTTGACTGCTTAATGGGATTGTAAATGCGGATGGTATTTATTCCTGTAATCCCAGCCTGCATTTGAATTTGAGGAAAATGTATTCCGGGTTCAAAATCAAGAAACTGCTTCGATAAATGAGCCGCTGCCCACTCCCAGGATAAATTCAGGTGGTGACAACAAAAGCTCACCAACATGGCACGCATCCTAAAATTGATATAGCCTGTTTGATTCAGGCATCGCATGCTCGCATCCACCATTGGAACACCGGTTTGACCTATTCTCCAAGCATCATAATGTTCTACATCATTGCGGTAAACATGCTCAACATAGCCTTTATTTACTGGCCGAAACTCCATTTCGCATTCGCTTTCAAACTTCTGCATGAAGTGCTCTCTCCATCTTAAACGTGATGCAAATTGCTGAAAGTTTCTTTTGTACTTTACCTCCTTTGAGGCTCTTTTTTGCCATTGGTAAATTTCCCTGAGGGAAAAACAGCCCCAAGCCAGGTACGGACTTAAACGACTGCACCCAGTTCTAGAAGCCTCTGGTTTTGAGATGGATTGCATGTACCTTGAAATACGATTTTCAAAAAATGTCAGTGCGTATCTCTCGCCTTGAGACCTACCTCCTATTTGAACAATCCCTGCTTCCTTAGGCTTTTCCTTCAAAGAATGATTGAAAACAAACCTATTCCAATATTCATGTGCAAACACTTGAGCTTTGATGGAAATGCTAGGAATTTCAGCACTCATGTAAGCATACCAGTATTTGTTAAAATCCTTCCTATTAGAAAGCGCACGCCTCAACCCTGAGAATGGAAACTCTGTCCATTTTACGTCATTTTCCTTAGTCCATGAAGCCACTTGTTTATCGCGCTCATAAGTTATGGCAAGACCAACTTCCTCTAAACTCAATAAATGAAAATTAGTAATATCAATAAGCATATTAAAAGCCTCGATCACCTCGCATTCCAATGCAATTAATGGAAATCCTAACTTCTCTAATGCTATGCGAAGATCGCTGATAGATTCCCAAACGAACCGCTCATGCCGCTTACTGTAGTGCTCCGACTGAAATACTGAGGGCTCGTGAATATATAAAAACAAGCAGGGTTTATTGTTGTTCAATGCATGCACTACCGCTTCATGATCGCTTACACGGAAGTCTCGTTTGAACCAAACTACATTTATGGAAGCTTTTTCCACAGCCATTATAACAATTCATACTAAACCGATGTTTGGTCAAGATGGATGAAAATGATTATTCCTTAATATTTTGATGTTAACCCGAGTAGAAGACATCCCAGAATAAGTTATTCTAAAACATTATACAGAACTTCGCAATAATGATTGCGAATAAGAAAGTGGTCGTTGTGCTTCCCGCATATAATGCGATGCACACCTTAAAACAAACCTACGAGGAAATTCCCTTCGATGTGGTCGACGATGTGGTTTTGGTTGATGATAAAAGCACGGATGAAACCATTAAAGTCGCCGAAGAAATCGGTATAAAACACATTGTCAATCACGAACAAAATAGAGGATATGGCGGTAATCAGAAAAGTTGTTATAAAACAGCTCTCGATTTAGGTGCAGACATCGTGGTTATGTTACATCCGGACTATCAGTATACACCTAAACTAATAGAATCTATGTGCTTCCTGATCGCCAACCAGGTGTACCCAGTCGTATTTGGATCTCGAATTTTAGGATCAGGAGCGCTGAAGGGAGGCATGCCTCTATATAAGTTCATTGCTAATCGATTCTTGACTACTTTTCAAAACATCTGCATTGGACAACATTTATCGGAGTACCACACTGGGTACCGTGCATTTTCAGCAGAGGTACTTCGCTCCATTGATTACGAAAAGTGCAGCGATGACTTCATATTTGATAATCAAATAACCTCTCAAATATTTATGGCAGGATATGAAATCGCCGAAATTACATGTCCTACCAAGTACTTTGAGGAGGCATCTTCTATCAACTTCAAACGAAGCTCTATCTATGGCTTGGGAGTCTTGAAAGTTTCACTACAACACTTCCTTCACAAGAGAAAGGTTATTAACACTTCGTTGTACGATTAATAGATTTTTTCAAGAATTGCTTTGGTGACAAAAATTACGGTATTAGCCCGTGGTGGTTACGAACTTTGTACCATAAACAAAAGCAATTATGACTATTAGAGATTTAGTAAAAGAAAGAGGAGCAACGGTGATTGACGTTCGTTCTTCTTGGGAATATGCCGATGGGCATGTAGATGGAGCTGTAAACATCCCTTTGGATGAAATCACCCAGCGTGTAAGTGAAATTCAAGGCATGAAAGCTCCCTATTTATTCTATTGCCAAAGTGGAAACCGCAGCGGCATGGCAACAAGTATATTACAACAGTCTGGTGTTGACCAAGTTTTCAACGGAGGCGGTTTAGCAGATATGCGCATCGCGTTAATGTAATGAACGTACTTTTCAAGAATTGGAACTTTGCGCGGGTGGCACGATTGATCATTGGTGGTTCCATATTGATACAAGGTATTTTAAACAAGGATGTGGCTATCATCTTGTTTGGCACCTTCTTTATGGGACTTGCATTATTTACAACGGGATGTTGTGGCGCGGCAAATTGCAGCAGCAGAAATACAAAAGAAACTGCAGTTATAGACCCCAATACAATCGAGGTGCAGTATGAAGAAGTCAAATAAAACAAAGATTCTAAGTATAAAAATTAGTGTGGTAACTTATCTTTCAAATATCCGTAGGTTAGAACCCCTAAGGTTGCCGATAAAAAGGTAATGAAGATCACCCCAAAACCTGCTCCAATTTGTGCAAATAAAGGACCAGGGCAAGCGCCGGTAATAGCCCATCCCAAACCAAAGATCAAACCACCAAAAATTTGACCTTTGTGGAATTTCTTGTCTGGAATAACGATTTCCTCACCGCTCATGGTTTTAATATTAAATCTTTTAATCAGTTGAACGACAATAGCCCCGAGGAAAACCCCGGATCCGATAACACCGTACATATGAAACGAATCGAAGCGAAACATTTCTTGAATTCTAAACCAACTGATGATCTCTGCTTTAACAAAAGCAATTCCAAAAACCACTCCTACAATCAAGTATTTAACATTACTCAATAATGGAGGATGATTTTCAGTATTCGGGTTTGTTTCTTGTTTTTCTGACATAATGAAATAATTAAAGCGTTAATAAAAATGGAAGTATAAACCAGGTCATGATAATACCTCCAACCATGAACATAACGGTCGCCACCAAAGACGGCCATTGTAAGCTACTCAGTCCCATGATGGCATGGCCACTGGTACAGCCACCCGCGTAACGGGTGCCAAATCCCACCATAAAACCACCAATAACGATGAATATAAAACCACGAAGTGTTCCCAAACTTTCCCAAGAAAAGATATCGGTTGGAAGTAATCCACCAAAATCCGTTACTCCAGCCTCTTTTAACACTTCTTGCGTCTGCTCAGCGACAACGACTTGCTGAGGGTCTTGCATGAAATTTCCCGCAATAAAACCACCAATCAAAACACCTATCACAAAAAAGATATTCCATATTTCTTTCTTCCAATCATATTGAAAAAAAGAAATCTTTGTAGATGGCATACACATAGCGCAAACGTGACGCATTGAAGACGAAATACCAAAGGTCTTATTTCCCATAAACAGGAGAATAAAGACCGTAAATCCGATCACGATACCGGCTACCCACCAGGGCCAAGGTTGTACGATTAAATCCCACATATTATTCTGCATTTTGTAATTTAGACTGACAAACGAAATCTGTTTTAGCTACCCCTGCTTCTGCAATAGCACCAAAACCACCCTCAACTTCTTTAAAGTTGTGTATACCCTTGGCCTTCAGAATAGATGCTGCTATCATACTGCGGTAACCACCTGCACAATGAACGTAAAACTCTTGATCCATAGAAGTCATTTCTGGGAACCACTCGTTTATAAAATCCAATGGCTTATTGTAAGCCTCTTCAACATGCTCTGTGCGGTATTCACTTTCTTTACGCACATCCAATACGTACGTTTCGCCCACGGTTAATTCTGATTTAAAGGTATCCGCTGAAATTCTATTTACGGTATCCACTTCTTTACCAGATGACTTCCAAGCGTCAAAACCGCCTTTCAAGTGGCCAATCACCGCATCAAAACCCACCCTACTCAAACGGACCAAGGTTTCTTCTTCTTTTCCTTCTTCTGTAACGAGTAAAATAGGTTGTTTCACATCAACAACCATGGAACCTACCCATGGTGCAAACTGACCATTTAATCCAATGTTTATAGATCTTGGAATGAAACCGTTCGCAAAATCGCCAGCGTTTCTTGTATCCAATACAACTGCACCGGTTGATTCAGCTGCCGTTTCAAATTCTTCCACTCCTAGAGCTTGCATTCCTTTTGACATCACATCATCAATGCTGTTATAACCTTTTTTATTCATGGCTACGTTCATTGGGAAATAAGCCGGTGGAGGCAATAATCCATCTGTAACCGCCGCGATAAAGCTTTCTTTATTGGGTTGATTTAAAGCATAATTCATACCCTTTTGATTCCCAAGGGTATCCATGGTTTCCTTCATCATATTCTTTCCACAAGCAGAACCTGCACCATGTGCCGGATAAACCATGATATCATCTGAAAGCGGTAAAATCTTATTATACAGGCTGTCATACAACATACCTGCTAACTGCTCTTGGGTCATATCCGCTGCTTTCTGAGCTAAATCAGGTCTTCCAACATCTCCCAAGAATAAGGTATCTCCACTAAATAAGCTGGTGGCCTTACCATTTTTATCCAGTAGTAAAAAACATGTACTTTCCATCGTATGACCTGGGGTGTGAATCACACGAATAGTCGCTGAACCAAGTTTAAACTCTTGGCCATCTTCTGCGATGATACAATCAAACTCTGGGTTGGCATTTGGTCCATAAATAATAGGAGCTCCCGTCTTTTTGCTTAAATCAATATGACCGCTCACAAAATCTGCGTGGAAATGAGTTTCAAAAATATATTTGATTTTAGCTCCATTAGATTCTGCTTGATCAATGTAAGAATGAACTTCGCGTAAAGGATCGATAATTGCCACCTCTCCTTCATTTTCGATGTAGTAGGCACCTTGTGCTAAACATCCGGTGTAAATCTGTTCTACTTTCATTTTATGCATTCGTTAAATTTTTTCGTTGTTTTGAGTTACTACTTACAGGTTAGGCTTTGGGGTTCTTCTTTTGTTTCTTGTATTCTTTATAGAATTCATCAATCACCTTAAACGGACCAAACTTGTGTTGTTCCTCTGTGTAAGGATCCACGTAAGGACCAAAAGGATGATCTATTCGCTTTTTTGAGATATCTGGCCAATCACCGGATAAATCTTTTTCCGGTCTATCTTGAGTATTCACATATGCCGCAACATCCCAAGCTTCCTCATCAGTCAACTGCGGTGATGCATAGGTTGCTCCCAACGGCATATTCGCTTTTACATAACCAGCAAATCGGCTCATGCGGTATAGTCCAGCTCCTTTATTGTAACTCAAATCACCCCATAAAGGAGGATATGTATACGCTGTATTGGTCTCATTCGGAACACCTTCCCCGTTTTCTTGATGACAAACTTTACATTTAGCATCGTAGATCTTTTTGCCGTTAATTGGGTCCACTTCCCTATCCAAAAAGGCTAAGTTATATATCCCAGAACCTTTCGCTCGCTGTCCTTTAGGTTGATCTTTCCCTAACCATAGTATATAGGAGGCCATTGCCTTCATTTCTCTGGAATTCGAATCTGGTGCCACACCATTGAGCGAACGTTCAAAGCAATCCGAAATTCTTTTGTAAATACCTTCAACTTGTCCACTTCGACCTCTCATTTTTGGGTAGGTGGCTGCGACAGATCCGTAGTTATTTCCCCATTGTTTTGTCCCTGCCTCTAAATGGCAGTTTTGACAATTCAGCCCATTTGAAAGGTGCTTTACTGAACCATTTGGGCCAAAAAACTCAGCCGTGTGAGCAATCAATTCTTTACCGTATTTAATTAAATTTCCTTTTTCTCCCTGAGGTGTGGTATTCATGGATGGTGCGGACCATAGATCTGTAGCGTCATCCATTGAGGGAATAACCGTTTCATCAGCCGCGGCATCTGTTTCATCAGTTGCTAGCAATTCAACTTCATCCGAAGAACTGAAGTTTGGTTTAAATGCGATGTAAAATACCAAACCAACCAACACCAATAGTACCCCAACAAGTAGGATCATCAAGGAGTTAACGGTCTTTACAAGCTTGTTAGTTTCTTTTGGTGTAAGCATAATTAAATTAAGGTTTTAACGATGATATAGATTCCCATGATCAAAACAAACCAACCAAACGCTGGTTTGAGCTTTTCTCCAGAAATTTTCTTGGATAGAAATGCACCTAAGAATATTCCTCCCACAGCAATGGCCGAAAAAACCAATAGAAAACTCCAATCAATGGCTTGTCCACGACCAAGATCGCCTAAAAACCCAAGCAAAGATTTTGACGCGATTATAATCAACGAGGTACCCACTGCTTGTTTCATGGGTAATTTTGCTAAAACTACCAGTGCGGGAATAATAAGGAAACCTCCACCCGCACCAACTAATCCGGTCACCAATCCAACGATAAGTCCCTCGACAAGTATTAATGGGTAGTTGTATTTGATTTCCTCTTCGGTGGAAAATGCTTTTGGCTTTCCTTTTTTAATCATACTGTAAGAGGCCAATACCATAATTGCCGCAAAAAGTATAAGAATTCCCATATCCTTACCTAACTGGAAAGAACCAAAATTAGCGATGGGATCAGGAATCGCAGGCACAATAAAATGTCGGGTAATATACACACTGATGATGGCGGGTATACCAAAAACGATAGCCGTTCTCCAATGAATATTGCCCATCCGCATGTGCGTAAAAGAGCCAAAAAGGCTGGTCAATCCTACAATAAAAAGAGAATATGCCGTTGAAAGTTCCGCATTTACATTAAAAAGATAAACCAAAATCGGAACCGTTAAAATGGATCCTCCGCCGCCAATCAGGCCGAGTGAGACTCCCATTAAAATTGCTCCTAGGTATCCTATTATTTCCATAACTGCAAAATTGTTAATTAAGGGTAGATTTAATGGTGATTAAGGTCACTTACTATCTAAAGTTGTATTCATATCCATCCAGCTGACTTAATAAGTCGAACTTTTGATCTGTACATTGTACACGACCTTCAACCTTTGGTTCAATCGGAGAATTTTCTGCCAAGTATTCTCTAATGGCATCGTGTAACAGCACTCCAGTATCTACAGGGTTTTCAACTCCCATCATTCTGCAAATCGCATCTTCAGGATCTCCTTCTCTTTCACAAGCAACAATAGTATAGAGTTTATTTTTGTCAATCGATTCGCCTTTGATTTTGATCCAATTGATTCTTTCTCCCATTTTGTTTTTAGAAGTAAAATTGATGGTCATACCCGCGAATCGAACAACCCATCCTCCAAATCGTTTGGCTGGGTCTACGGCAAAAACGTTTTCCAATTCTTTTTCTAACCAATTCCATATTTTCTGTCCGCTAACCTTTCCAGTACGAGCCTGCGAATTCACTGGCAACATACTCCAAATAAAATCATTGGTGATATCAGCCGGTTTTTCAGGAGATGCTACCAATGGAGGACAAAAACGGAAACCATTTGATAACGCCACATCTGGCTTAAACTTCCACATCACCGCATCGGTTAAGAAGTTGTCCATCGGTGTTTCCAATACGAAATAGCGCACCAAGGTACTTTTGGTTTTACCAACCACTTTATTCAATTCTGCTTTATACGGCTCAAAGGTCTTATCCACCAAATTCGTCATTTCTTCATCTGCTTTGTACTTTGTTGGATCTACATCAAGGAGGTCGTAATTATGATCTTTGATTTTACCGTCTTCTACCACGATATCAAGCTTTCCTACAAAGGAGGCAAACGCACCCGGCTCGGTTACCTTCGCATATTTCGCTTCGATTGGCTTGCGAACACGTTCGTGTGTATCCGCACCCAAGATGTAATCGATTCCTTCTACATAAGATTGATTACCAAGATCAATTTGCTGGGTTAATCCCATATGGGTCACCAAGAATACCATCGCACAATTCTCATATTCTCTTAATATTTTAATGTATCGGGCTACATTTTCCTCAGGTTTCCCAAAGTGAATACCTCTTGAATAATCCGGAGACTGACGTTTAGGCGTTAAAGGATCGTTATAACCAATGAAACCAACTTTAACTCCAGCCATCATTCTTGTCCAATAAGGCTGAAAAATCATATCGCGGCCGTTAAAGCCCGCCTCATCATGGTACATATTAGCACAAACTTTCGCCGCATTGTAACCACCCAGATCTTTCATCATATTTTCCTTACCGTAAACCACTTCCCAGTTTCCAGGCAACATGAGGTCATAACCGATATTATTAATCAAAGGAACCAATGCACGACCTTCGGTTAAAGCTGCAACTCCACTACCTTGGAAACAATCTCCACCATCAACAAGAATGGTATTTCCTGGATTTTCATTCCTTAAGGTATTTAGCATAGTTTTAAGGGTAGCCATACCTCCTCTGCGCTTGTATACTGCTTTACCATCCTCCCAAAAGAATTCATCATGCTCCAATAATTGGCCGTGAATATCAGCTGTTTGTAAAATAGAAATGTGTTGAGCTTTCCCTTTTTGAACGGCACCAGAAGACGCCATCTTTTTAGGGTCGGTTCCACAACCCGCAATGCTACCCGCGGCTATAGAGCCAAAAGCAAAACCAAAGCCAGCGGTTCCCGCGGTTTTTAGAAAATCTCTTCTGTTTGGTTTGTTTGATTCTTCGTCGTGATTACAGCAACTGCAATTGATAGGATGTATTTCTTTTTTCATATTTTTCTAAATCTAGCGATATTCGGTTGAAGTACAAATTTTACCGAATGATCAAAGATTCATGATGCAAATTTGAAAAAAGGTGACTAATGTCACATATACACTAGAGGGAATACACTTTGGGCATTAGCGGTAGTAATTTCAGCCACTTCAGTTAAAGGCATATCCATCACGGTTGCTAGGTTTTCCGCGATGCAACGGATGTAAGCAGGTTCGTTTCGCTTACCTCTTTTTGGAACAGGCGCTAAGTAAGGGCTATCTGTTTCTAGCACCACCCTATCCAAACCAATTTTTGCCACCACCTCTTTAACTCCTGCCTTTTTAAAAGTAGATACTCCCCCAATTCCCAAATAAAAACCCAGTTTTATTATTTCCTGTGCCAACTCCTCACTCTCCGTGAAACAATGGAATACACCAGTGAGCCTGTCCTTATATGGCTTTAAAAGTTCAATTACTTTTTGAGTTGCATTCCTGGTGTGTAAAGACACCGGTAAGTTGTATTCAACGGCCCATTCTACTTGAGTGATCAATGCCTCAATTTGCCATGCTTCAGTGGTTTTATCCCAATGAAGATCCATACCAATCTCCCCAATTCCGCAATATAAGGTTCTGTTTTCAAGAAACTTCTCATGCATCTGTGTTAGTACCGATTTAAAATCTTCTTTTACATCACAGGGGTGTAATCCCATCATGGGAAACATATTTTCAGGAAAACGATCTTGTAGAGTCAACATCGCTGATATACTATTAAGGTCTATATTTGGGAGCAATACTTTGTCCACTCCAGCTTCAATACTTCGTTCAATAGTATCTACCAAATCTTCGTTGAAGTCATCTGCATACAAATGACAGTGTGTATCCACCAATCTCATACTCACCAAGCCAACTTTTCTTTATTTAAAAATGCCGCTATTCCCTTTTTACAATCTGAAGAGTTTCGTGCTATTGCGTTTTGCTCTGCGGCATAACTCAATGCCTCATCTCTTTGGTGCGGCAATTTCCGCATAATTTGCTTGGTTAATGCAACAGATTGAGCGCTCACCCCTTTGATGAGTTTTTGGCTAAATCCAAGAACCACATCATGGATTTCATTGGAATCTACCACTTTGTACACCAATCCGTCCCGATGAGCTTTTGCCGCATCGAACACAGAGGCTGTTAATAACCATTCAAACATCAGATTTAAATTCATTTTTTGTCGGAGATACACCATTACTAAAGCCGGTACAAAACCTATACGAGCTTCTGTGTATCCAAAAGTTGATTCTGGCGTTGCGAAACAAAAGTCTGTCATACTCGCCAAGCCACAACCACCTGCTAGAGCAGGTCCTTCAACCAATGAAATGGTCACTTTCGGAGAGTTAAAAATCAATTCAAACAAGTTTTTTAATCGTGTAGAGTCTTCCACATTTTCTTTGTGTGTGTATGAAGATAGTTCTTGAATGTAAGCCAAATCTGCACCTGCTGAAAAAGCACCTTCTTTAGATTTTAACACAATGACTTTAACGGAATTATCTGCATTTAACTGACTAAATGCCTCAGTTAAATCTGAAACGAGCTGAGGATTCAGCGCATTCCTCTTTTCGATTCGGTTCATCACCACGTAAGCTAAGCGATCTTGTTTTTCAATTTCAACCCATTCCATAGATACGAAGGTACCCAAATTCTAACGGTCCATCATCAAAATCAAGGTGTCTGCATTCCTACTTTGTGCATATCGGTATATGCGGTTCATTTCCTGTTTTTTCCTTGGAAACCTCTGTCTCATCTTGCAAGTTTGAGGCCAATCCACTGATACCAAAAAAAGCAATAGTACAACTGCACTCCCCAATAAAAAGGAACTCTTGATTAATGGAAACCGCGAATGAATAAACCACGCGAGCCAAAATAGGCACGCTAAGGCACACAAATATTGTACATTAAATCCATATGCGTATAAATACGGATTTGGTAATTGTGCTAGCCGCTCTAATATCACTAAAGAGCCATCCCAAATTGTTTCCATGCCCTCCGTTAAAATACCAATACCCATTTCTATTTTGAATAAGATCATCAAACTAAACACGGTAAATCCAAACATTAAAAGAGTGAAAGGCAGAGTAAAAAACAGATTCCCTAAAAGAAACCACAGCGGAAACTGATGGAAGTAGTACAGCACCAATGGCAGGGTTGACACACTGCAGCTAATGGAAATACCAATGATATCCAATCCTCTATTGATTAAAGCATATGACGTAACGACCTTCTGTTTCCAAATGGGATAAATAAACAAAATGCCCAACATTGCGGCGTTACTCAATTGAAAACTCACACTATGTATTCTTAAGGGATTCTGAATTAGACTTAAAAGCAAAACAGAGAAAAACGCATCTTCTATGCGTAGTTTTCGCCTTAGTAACACCCTTGATATCACCAATAAACTAATCAACATGGAGGCTCTAAATACAGGTTCAGCAAAACCCGAAGCTAGGGCATAAATCCAAACTACTGGAAGAATAAAAATTTCCAAATTAAGCAGCGGTTGATAGTGTTTACCAAACCACCTAAATGGGGTAAATACAAAAATATAAACCAAGCCCACATGCATACCAGAAACCGATAATACATGCATGAGTCCTAACTTCGAAAAGGTTTCCTTTATTGCGGGATTAGTCGCTTTTTTGTTACCTAAGAAAGCAGCATCATACAACTCCAATAATTTTGGATCAAACCATTTCGCCGCGTTTGTTAACCATTTTTTCCTTAGCCGTTTTGATAGTTTTAAAAGAAAAAAACGAAATGAACTTTCCGTCTTTATAATTTGGTATTCATCTGCCTGTAAATACCCCAAAGAATTATTGCCCAACAGATAGGAATGCAAATCAAAATCCATCTGATTGACAGACAGATTCGACGCTAAAATTCTAGCTTCCGGGATAAATAAATAATCCCAAATTTCAGGAATAAGCTGTGACTCAAGTTTATAATTGATTCGAAATGTACTTGAATATCTTCTCCAATTTTGGTGTTTATCTGCCCAACCAACCAACTCAATTTCTGCAAGGTTATTTTCTACATTTAATACTTGACACAACAGGTTTGACTTATTTGTAAGGGTTTGTTTCTGATACTCATAAGCACTCCGATCTTGTTCGTAATACGCGCCGCTAAGGCTAAAAATAACACAACCCAATAAAAGTTCACGACGAACTACTGGTATAAAAAATGATACTATAAGACTAGCATCAAAAACAAAAAAGAGCAATACCCTATCAAATGGGAACAAGCAGCCTAATACGCATACAACGGATGTAAAGGCTAAAGGGTGTTTATCATGAAATAAGGCCTGCATCTCAAAAGAGATGTTCCGCCATTATATCATTTTACGCAAGTTACGCTTTAAATCATCTGCTGATTCTTCTTTTCGAGACCAGTTTCTGTTATCGTGCCACTTTTGATATACCTGATCTCTCGGTTCACCCGGGTGAGCGGTTAGCATCTCACAAATAAAGACAGAGAATAGCTGCATATCCCCTCCAAACAAAAAATTACCAAATTCAAATCGTCTCGAAAAAGAAAACATGTTTAGAACTTCTTTTGCCCGGTCTTTCACACCTTGTGAAAATTCCTCTCCAGAAGCTGCAGGAGCACTATCCTCTTGAATATCATCCTTTTCCTCAACTTCCAAAGGTTGCTCTTCATCAAACATTGTCTCCTGTTTGGGGGCTTCCTTAGGAGTTGGATCTTCGATATTTTTCAAGTTGATTTCTTGCGAAGAATGCAAATCTTCATCGGATTCTTGAATTTCATCCTCAAGAGAAACCTCTTCTTTTATCGGTTCAAAATTGTTGACTGGTTCGTTAGTTGGTATTTCATTGGGGTTCTCGTTGATCGCCCGGTTTTGAGCAATGATTTCCATATCTGTTTCCAAATACAATTGTGCCGCTTGAAACTTCAAACTACCCAATAGTTTAATAAGCTCTTCAGAGGAATTTGTATTGGAAATGAGTTGTTGAATACGCTGCAATTCTGCAGTAATTTCAGGAATACGTGGATTCATGGTTTGCCTTTGGATAATTTTTCGGAAATTTACAACCGATTCCTAGGGATTTAATGAGAGATTTTACACTGATTTACGGGTGTATGTTTGCAGGCAAAACAACCCGTTTAATAGGCCTTTACAACGAAAGTCAACGAGATATCAACGAGAAGATTGTGATTAAGCCAATGCTCGATAATCGCTATTCAGCAAAAACAATCAATAGTCATGGCGGACTTCAAATTATGGGTCATCGCATCAGTAAAGCAGAAGAAATTTTCCCATTAGTCACCAAAGACACTCTGGAGTGCTACATAGATGAAGTGCAATTTTTTACTCCTTACATCATCGAAGTTATTGGCGAATTAATGATGAACGGTGTTCATGTTATTGCCGCCGGGCTTGACAAAGACTACTTGCACCGCGATTTTGGCTCCATGAATGCTCTCAAAAAATTGTCAACTGAACAAATAGAGGTGTTGGCCAAATGCGCAGTGTGCTCGAAAGAAGCGCGATACACCTACAGAACAATTGAATCAGAAGACTTAGTTGTAGTTGGTCACAACGATGCATATCAAGCCCGTTGCAAAACGCATTGGGAAGAAGGGATGAAAGGACGAGTTTAGTTACTCTTTTAACGCCGTGATTGAACCTAAGTCAGGAATCGATCGTCTTAGGCTTTCTTCGATACCTGCGGTCATAGTCATTTCAGACATATTGCATGAACTGCAGTTTCCGGTGAGTCTAAGAATAACATCTTTGTTTTCCTTTACCTCTACAACTTCTACGTCTCCGCCATCGGCATGTAAATAAGGTCGGATGGAATCCAATACTTTATCGATTTCTTGATCGAGACTCATTCCAACAAAGATAAATTAATTTCCTTTTTCTTGAACTATTTAGCGTGCTGCATCACGCTAATTTGTTGTGCAACCTGCTGAGCAACTTGAATATACGGCTCCATATATTTTGAGTCCACATCCCATATACCATTATCCGCAGACTCTCCAACGGACGATACAAATGGCAATTCTCCTAAAAATGGCAAACCCATTTCATCCGCCAGCTTTTTTCCTCCACCCTTTCCAAAAAGATTGTACTGCTTGCCGGGAGCATCATCTGGGGTGAAATACGACATATTCTCTACTACACCTATGATGGGCTTCGCAATAGCATCTAATTGAAACATATCAATGGCTCTTCGTGCATCTTCTGTGGCCATTTGTTGCGGTGTGGTAACCACTACAACCCCTGTTAATGGGGCTTGCTGTGCCAAGGTAATCTGAACGTCGCCTGTGCCAGGAGGTAAATCAACAATCAAATAATCCAGTTCACCCCAATCAACGTCGTTGATGAACTGTTTGAATGCGCTTGATATCATGGGTCCCCGCCAAACTACTGCCTGTCCTTGCGCTGTCATAAATCCGATACTCAAGAGCTTGATGCCGTGAGATTCCAACGGTACCATGGTATTCTTTCCATTGATTTCGCGCATTTCTGGGGATTGATGTACGTTAAATAATGTGGGGACAGATGGTCCGTAAATATCGGCATCCAAAAGACCCACTTTTGCTCCCATCTTTGACAAACTCAAAGCTAGTGAGGCAGATAAGGTACTTTTACCAACGCCGCCTTTTCCAGATGCAACAGCAAACACGTGCTTCACACCACTCAAGACATCATCGCTCCGCTCGTTTTGTTTCACACGATGTGTGGCATTCACACGCACATTGGCTTTTTTGTCAACCATGTAGACGATGGCTGTTTCGCAGGCTTTGACCATGGTATCTTTCATGGGGCAAGCAGGTGTAGTTAATACCAAATCAAAGGAAACGTCATTTCCATCTACCAGGAGGTTTTCAACCATCCCAAGTGTCACGATATCCTTTTTCAAATCAGGATCGTCGACATTTTGCAGTGCTTTCAGAATATTCTCCTTTGTCAGATTCATGATTTATTGCGTTTGAAGATCCTAGAGAAAAAGCGCTTTTCAAAATCTAAAAAGTAGCGTCCTTGACCAAAAATAAAACCGTATACCAACAAAATGAGATTGTAAAACGGCAAGATAGCTATGTAATAAAGTAAATCAAACCACCAAAAATCGCCCATTAAAGGCTTAATGAAATGTTTCAGGTAAACTACTGTAGTTCCTGTTAAAGCAAACACGGTAAGAATGACTAATACTTTCCAAGGGGAATCTACTTTCCAACGCTCTTGGAGCTTTCCTATAAAACCCACGCCGCAAAGGTAGAAGTTATTCCATTGTTCGTTTTTTTGTTTGTCCCATTTTTATCTGAGATTACCGACTTTTGTAAGACATGACGGAAAAATTACCGGGTTTGGTTTATTTGGTTCCACTTCCTATTGGAGATGACAGTTTGATCCAATACCGAACCGAATTCGCTGATCAAGAAATCAAAAAAATTAAATATTGGATCGCGGAAAACGCAAGAACTCTTCGAAGATATATATCATCACTTAAATTGGGCATCGTCATAGATGAGTTAGAGATATTCGAGCACAACCACCGAGGAAAAGAAATAGACCTCATTAAAGATTTAAATTCCATCCCGAAAAACGAACCCATCGGAGTGGTTTCAGAAGCGGGTCTGCCTTGCATCGCAGACCCCGGTCATCGAGTGGTTTTGTGGGCCCATCGAAACGATAGAATACTATTCCCGATGGTTGGTCCAAACGCCGTGATAACTGCCCTACAAGCATCAGGTCTAAGTGGGCAAAAGTTCATATTTCACGGTTATTCACCCGTTAAAGAAGGCGAATGGAAGGCGTGGATTCAAACTTTACAAAACGGCCTTTGGCGCGGCTATGCACATAGCTTCATAGAGACCCCATACCGCACAGACAAAACCTTCTCTACCCTATTGCGATTACTCCCGCAGGAGACTTCATTAACCATGGCTGTAGACCTCCACGGAACCCGACACTACATTAAGACACAAAGCGTAAAAAACTGGAAAATGAATAAGAAAATATGGGGAAAGGTTCCGGTTACTTGGGTAATAGGCTTCTGAGTACTCGAATTTTGGTATTAGTTTTGTAAATCATGGAAGACATTTTTAGCAAACTCGAACAAAGAATGGGCCCACTAGGCATGCATGCCGATGATGCTCATGGATATTTCACCTTCCCAAAGCTTGAAGGGCCAATTGCCCCAAGAATGATGTTTAGAGGAAGCGAAAAGTTAACCTGGAGTTTGAATAACTATTTGGGATTAGCGAATCATCCAGAAGTTTTGAAGGCAGATGCAGAGGCAGCACAGAACTTCGGCATGGCTTACCCAATGGGAGCTCGTATGATGAGTGGAAATAGTAACTATCATGAACAGCTAGAAAACGATCTAGCTGATTTCATTGGTAAACCTGAAGTCATGCTATTGAACTATGGATATCAGGGTGTATTAAGTGCCATCGACGCCTTAGTGGATCGCCACGATATCATTGTATACGATGCAGAATCACACGCCTGCATCATAGATGGCGTGCGATTACATATGGGTAAGCGTTTTGTGTATAACCACAACGATATTGAAAGCTTAGAGAAACAACTTCAACGCGCTACTCGTCTGGCAGAGGCCAACGGTGGAGGAATATTGGTAATCACGGAGGGAGTATTTGGAATGAGCGGATCTCAAGGTAAATTGAAAGAAGTTGTTGCCCTTAAGGCAAAATATAATTTCAGATTGCTTGTTGATGATGCTCACGGTTTTGGAACCATGGGTGCTACTGGAGCTGGAACTGGTGAAGAACAAAACTGTATGGATGAGATTGATGTGTATTTCTCCACCTTCGCTAAGTCTATGGCAGGCATAGGAGCGTTCATTGGGTCAACACCACAGGTGATAAAATTCTTGAGATACAACATGCGTTCTCAAATTTACGCAAAGAGTCTTCCCATGCCGATGGTCATTGGTTCTATTAAACGACTTGAACTTATAAAGACTCAACCAGAACTTAAAGCAAACCTTTGGAAGGTGGTGAATGCGCTCCAAAACGGATTAAGAGACGCTGGGTTTAATATCGGTAATACCACGACACCTGTGACCCCTGTTCTATTGAATGGAACAATTCCAGAAGCCACTCATTTAACCAAAGACCTACGAGAAAACTTCAACTTATTCTGCAGTATTGTTGTGTACCCCGTGGTACCTAAAGGAGTTATCATGCTCAGGTTAATTCCAACTGCTGTTCATACGTTGGAGGATGTGGAGTACACCATAAAATCCTTTAAATCTATAAAACACAAACTTGATTCTGGCGAATATCGTAAAGAGAAAATCGCTGAATTCGCATAGCTTGGAGGGGTGAAATTCACCCCTCTTTTTTTGACTCATTTCAAACCCCTTAAACGCCCCCTGTGGAGACGCATCCTGCTGAGTGTTTTATGGTTGGGAGTCATTTTTGCAATAATACAGAGCCAGCAGAAATACCAGCGCAGCGTTTTTATTAAAGTTCTAAAACAAGCGGAATTACAAAATAGCTCACGCGACACTGGAAGTCAATCTATTGCCACTTGGAACTCGGATCCAAGAGATTTAAATGAAACAACTTTTTGGGATAGCTTATTCTTGAGTGTAGGAAAAAACCCTTCGGATGAGGCAAAAACCCTAGAGCACTACACCATCGAATTAAATTCTGTTGATAGTGCAACCCTAGAACATCTGCCGGGCATCGGTGCCTACACAGCAAAAAGCATCATTCGATACAGAGATCGATTAGGAGGGTTTGTATCAAGGGTGCAATTAAGAGAAATACCCTACATAGATTCTCAACTATATTGCAGCAAACGCTTCATTTGGAAAGTAGATCTCAACAAGATAAAAAAACTTTCCCTTGTAGAATTAAACATCAGAAAACTATACGCGCATCCATACATTGGCAAGCACAAAGCAAAGAACCTCTTGGAGTTCCGAAAGGTACACGGACCGATCACTCAAAAACTATTCATGAACATGTTAAGTTTTACAGAAATTGATCGTGTTAGGCTCAACCCTTATCTGGGTTTTGCTCATTCACCAAACAAATGACATTCCTAACACATTATTCTTTTGACAGCAGGTGTAATACGCTATTTTTGCTATAAATCAAGACTATGAACTTTCAAGAAAACGAGAGCGTGAGCATGGTTAGACAAACCGTCAGAGACTTTGCTGAAAAACATATCCGCCCGGATATGATGGAATGGGATGAAAGTCAAACTTTTCCCGTTGATGTTTTTAAAAAACTCGGCGAATTGGGCCTGATGGGAATGCTAGTTCCTGAGAACTATGGAGGTTCTGGATTTGGTTATTTTGAATATGCAGCAGCTATTGAAGAATTGGCTAAAGTATGTGGAAGTGTGGGTTTATCGATGGCAGCTCACAATAGCCTTTGCACAGGTCACATCCTTCAATTTGGCAATGAAGAACAAAAAAAGAAGTGGTTGCCCAAATTATCGAGCGCTGAATGGATTGGTGCTTGGGGTCTTACCGAAGCAAATACTGGTTCCGATGCCATGCGAATGAAATGTGTGGCTAAAAAGGATGGAAATCACTGGGTGATAAATGGAGCTAAAAACTGGATTACACATGGTATATCTGGAGACATAGCCGTTGTTCTTGCTCGAACTGGTGACTTACTTGACTCTCACGGCATCACTGCTTTTGTTGTAGAAAGAGGCACCCCTGGGTTTTCTGGAGGTAAAAAAGAAAATAAATTAGGGATGCGCGCTTCTGAGACAGCGGAAATGATTTTTGAAGATTGCCGAGTTCCTGAAGAAAACATCCTTGGAAATATCGGAGATGGATTTATTCAAGCTATGAAAGTATTAGACGGTGGGCGTATTTCTATTGCTTCATTAAGCTTAGGAATTGCAAAAGGGGCTTACGAAGCGGCTTTGAAATATTCAAAAGAACGCGAACAGTTCGGTCAGCCTATTTCCAACTTCCAAGCCATTGCTTTCAAATTAGCCGATATGGCTACACAAATAGAGGCTTCCGAATTATTGATACAAGAAAGCTGCGATCTTAAAAACAAAGGAAAAAGTGTAAATAAGGTAAGTGCAATGGCTAAATACTGCGCCAGCGAAGCAAGCGTCATGTGCGCAAATGAAGCAGTTCAAATCTTTGGAGGTTATGGCTATACTAAGGACTTCCCAGTTGAAAAGTACTATCGCGATTGCAAACTATGCACAATCGGTGAAGGTACTTCTGAAATTCAAAAGCTCGTTATTTCAAGAGCTGTACTGAAGGATTGATTATTATTTGATTTATCTGTATATTTGCATCCCAATCTGAAAAACACCTATGCTACAAATAAATGTAAAAGAGAACGATTCCTTGGAAAAAGCGTTGAAGAAGTTCAAGAAGAAATATGAAAAAACCGGTGTGGTTAAAGAACTTCGTAAGCGTCAAGCTTTTGAAAAGCCAAGTGTTACACGTAGAATGCAAAAGATTAAAGCAGCCTACAAGCAAAAAATGCAAACTCAAGAAATGCAAGGGTAATTCAACCCAACATCATTATACAAAGGCGCCTGATTGGGCGCCTTTTTTATTTCCTAGGATGTAAGCCGTGAATTTGCTTCAACTTTTCAAATGAACTCTTGGTATACACTTGAGTAGCACTCAAACTTGAATGACCTAAAAGGTCTTTAATAGCCATTAAATTAGCTCCGTTATTCAACATGTGTGTCGCAAAAGAATGGCGGAGAACATGTGGACTTAATTTTGAAGCTGAAGAGAACAACTTAAGGTATTTATTAACCACCCTATATACTAAAACTGGATATAATGGTTCACCACTTGATCTTGAAAACACCCATTTCGAAGACTGCGTTTTTGTAAACGCCATGAGTGTATCGGCGAGTTCAGGATGTAATGGAATATCTCTTATTTTATTCCTCTTCCCCAAAACACGTAATTGATTACGACTGAAATCGATATCGGTATTCTTCAAGCCAATTAGTTCAGACAATCGAATACCCGTGGTATATAACATCAGCAATAAAAGCCTATCTCTTTCACCGGTATCAAACTCCTCCCAGGGGAAACGCGCAAACATTTTCTCTAAATCTACACGGGGGATATCCTTTACCAAATACTTCGCTGTTTTCGGGGAAACAACGCGGGTCATTGGGTCGTGTAGGAGCATATCATGCTGCCTCAGGTATTTAAAAAATGTTCGTAGACCCGATAATTTACGATTCACAGTGCGCGGTTTAATTCCCTGCTCCATCAATTCACTCATCCACCAGCGAATGTGATTGGATTTTACTCCATCTAATTGATTGATTCCAACGGAACTGAGGTAATCACCAAACTGCTGCAAATCCCGTTCATAAGCGACACACGTGTGCTCACTCATTCTACGATTCTTGCTCAAGTAGGCAATAAATTCCGTTACTGAATCATTCCATCCCATTACACAAAACTAGTCAGCGAAGGATAGTAAAGGAAGTCTAGTTATTCACCGGCCACTGTAGCAATCACTTTTAACTCGATTGCAATGGGTGTGGGTAAGCAGTTGATCTCGATAGTAGTACGGCATGGAGGATTGTCTCCAAAGTATTCTGCCCATAGCCGATTATAGGTTTTAAAGTCATCCTTCATATTAGTCAAGAAAACAGTCACATCTACCATATTTCCCCAAGCAGAACCAGAAGCTTCTAATATCCAACGTACATTTTGGAAAACCGAGTGACACTGTGCTTCAATATCGTAAGAAACAATTTCTCCTTGCTCATTGAGTGTAACACCAGGAATTTCTTTGGACCCTTTAGACCTTGGCCCGACTCCACTTAAAAAAAGGAGATCACCAACACGTCTTGCATGTGGATATAGCCCTACGGGTTCTGGTGCCTTTTCACTATTTAATGCGTCGCTCATAGTACAAAGATACAATCTAACTCATTTCTTGTTTGGACGCTTTTTTGAACTCTTTTTACGTAATTGTTTCTCGTACGGAGTTTGATAAATTATGGGACCAAACTTACTTCCTGATTGAAATGTCGCTACTGCAATGCGTTTCATATCAGGAGAGAACATGGCTTGCCTAGCATTAGTTCCTAGTTTGGGTAGGTCGGAAACCTCATTGCCGAGTTTCACATCCCAGATTTTGACTTCTCCATTGTTACAGCTGCTAATTAAATAACGATCATCCGCAGAAAAATGAACCGATGTAACCTTCCAACCGTGGCCCTCTAAAGTGTAACGCAACTTACGTGTTTTTATATCCCAAAGCTTGATGGTTTTATCGTCACTACCGGTTGCTAAAATTCTTCTATTATGTGAAACATCCAAGCACCCTACTCGAGCCGTATGACCTGCGAATCTTGCACTGATTTTTCCATTAATATCAATTTCAACCGCCTTAGAGTCGTCAGTTGCAATTAGAAATTTGCCCTTTCTTGGAGATAATTGTGCGCCGTTAATTTTTGAATCATATTTCAACTCGAGTGATTTAGGATTCACTTGCTCCAAGTCTTGAACCCGATACACCCGAGCCGTACCATCCTCAGAAGCCGTAATTAGAAACTGAGAAGATGGGTCAAAAAACACCTGAGTAACTGCTTTTTTATGATCTCTCGACGTGAATCTTAACTTTCCTGTTTCTAATTCATACACGCTGAATGTATAATCTTTTGAAGAAGTTGCCACATAACGATTATCCGGACTTATCGTCACACAAATAACAGCAGCATGATGCCCTGAAAAAGTTCTTAAATATTCAAACTGCTGGGTTGAGTCAATCGAGTATAAACGGACGGAGTTATCCCAACCGCCTGAAGCAAAGTAATGTCCATCATTAGAAAACGAGACAGCTTCAACTGGACCACTATGTCCGGACAAAACTTTTTTATAAACCATAGTATCTTGAGCACATATGGATATTACTGATAGGAAACTGAGTAAAATGGTGCAAACCGTCTTCATGTTTTCAATATAAGAAATTCATCACAGAATTATTGAAAATCAATGTTTTGTATCAGTTAATTCTATTTGATTTGTCGTAATCCTTCGTATACCAATAAAGCGGAAGCCACAGAAACATTTAAACTATCCATTACTCCATTCATCGGAATGTTTATGTTCTTACCTTTATCCACCCAGAAAGAGGAAACTCCTTCATGCTCCGTACCAACAACGAATGCTGTTTTATCAGCTAGTTGAGTATCATATAAATTGGTAGAATGCTGCATAAATGTTGTGTATACCGTTAGGTTGTTTTCAGTCAAGAATGCAAAACAACTTTGGTTATCCGTAATCCAGATGGGCACATGAAAAACAGAACCCAGGCTATTTCTAATCACCTGAGGATGCATTACGTCAATTTTTGGTTCAGCTAAAATCAGACCATCCACGCCGGCACCATCACAGGTTCGCAATATGGCTCCAAGATTTCCCGGCTTCTCAACACCCTCCGCTACCAAAATGAGCATCTTGTTTTTTAATGGAGGTTGGTTATCGGAAAGTGGCTTCATTCTAAAAACGCCAAGCGCATTACGACCGCTTGCTCGAACTACCAATTCTCCAAATAATTTTGGAGACAATAAGATCAAATTAACATCCTTGACCTTTGTTGTATCGAATTGTGTATGAAATTCATTTTCAGAGAACTGATCATCACACCAGGCTAGATCCATTAATTCAAACCCAGCATCACAAGCCATTTGAATCTCTTTTATTCCTTCAACAACAAACTTTCCAGATTTCTTTCTTGCCCTATTCTTGTCAATTAGGCTCTTTGTTTCTTTAAACCAAGGGTTGCTATCGCTAATAATTTCTTTCAATTCATTAATCTTTCAACCACTGATTAGAATCTCTTCTTTGACGAATAAAAAAGGCTATAATTAACACCAATAGCTCATTCATCAAAACTTTTGAGAATACGTTGCTAAACAAGCTTGATAGCGCTGCAGGATTTGATTTTCGTAATTCTTCGATGATTCGATCTTTATCAGTATCACCCATATCCACGGGCAATTCATTAAATGCCAATATCGTTTTATCGATTTGAATTTTTAATGTTTGACTTGCCAAACTGCCGTCAACGATGTAGTACAATACAAAATCCGCAAACACAGACATAAATATGGCAATAAAAACAATTCTGGAACAAGTAAATAATGCCTGCTTATAGTTGTAATAAACTTCACCTTGCTTCTCTACTCTTTGGGCCATAAACATCGCTATGCCCATAATTAAGAAGCTAAAGAACATCCAAGAGGGTTCAAAAATGACCTCCCAGTTATTACTAAGATAGAAAACAAACTTGGATACAAAAAGCAGTCCACCGGTCAATAACCCATGAAAAACACTCGGCTTTTTTGACCAAGCGAGTATGCTCTGCTTTAATCTTTGACCGTAACCGGCTGGCTTCTCTACTATATTTCCCTCTTGAAACTCCACTGAAGGTGATCCTAATTTAATGGTTAATGAACTACTCGACCTCCACGAATGGTCGCTACTACACCTCCTGTAACCGTTGCTGATATTTGTAACCTATTGAACGCCTTACTCCCACTTACCGCAGGATTTTCAAGTTGTTTTGGGTTATAAATGGTAAGATCCGCTTTTGCTCCTTCCACTACTTCCACCGAGGGCAGGGAGAGGAACTCTCGATTTCCTGAGCTCAATACCTGCATAGCCTTAGGAAGATTTATTTCACCAAATACCTCCAAAAGCATCCCTCCGAAACCTGAAAGCGTGTCAGCTCCAAAATCGGCGTATTCAAATTCTCTTTTTTGGGATTCAATATCCTCAGGAGTATGATTGGTGGAGATTGCATCAATGCTGCCGTCTAACACTCCATATTTCAGAGATTCCTTATCTGCCTTGCTTCTTAGTGGAGGTATCACCTTGAAACGTTCGTCAAAATCTATTAAATCGTGTTCATCGTGCAGCAGATTCATAATGGGTACAGAACACTTGATATTTACGCCATCGGATTTTGCTTTTTTCACAATTTCCAAAGACTCCTTGGAGCTAATTCCTAAAATCCTAAGAGGTACTTTTAACCATTTTGCCAATTCGATATCGGCTAATAAAGCGCTCGTTTCAGATGCTGTAGGTATTCCCTTCATACCTAGATCCACTGACACTACTCCTTCATGAACCATTGCTGAATCTACCAGGTGATGATTAAAGGGATGTATCATATAAGGTATATTCAAAGAAGCACAATATTCTAACATCCTTACTCTCAGACCATCCGAGGCGTGTTCTCGCATACCATCGGTGGCTCCAATTGCCCCTGCTTCTTTCATCGCAAAGATCTCCGACATCTCCAAGCCTTTGCGCCCTTCCGTTGCTAAACCCCAAGGCAGCATTTGAACTTCTAAAGACTCGCTTCTATTGATTACGGATTGTATGTCTCCCGGTTTTTCAGGTAATGGATCCACACCTGCGAGCACAGCCGCAGAGGTAAAACCAGCTTTAGAAAAAGCCTTGGCTGCCGACTCTAGAGATTCCTTCCATTCGGCCCCTGGGTCAGGTAAAAAGGAATATGTATCCACCCAACCTGCCGATACATAAGCACCATCCCCGTCAAGTATTTCACATTCTTTTTCAAGGGTTATCCCTTCTGAAATTTTTTGAATAACACCATCTTTGATAAAAATATCAACTTGCTTGGTGTCTAGTGCATGATTTGGATTCACCAACCGCACATTCTTGATGATTAATTGTGATATCATCAACTGCGAAGTTAGGCATTTGTTTTCAACCTACGTTGCAATAAAAGCATCTCCATGATTACAGCTATAAATACCAATACTTTCCAAACAAAATCCCAAGACGAAACCACATCGGACTTATTGCCTATTTTATATCCATCCTTGGAGGTTATAACCGTATATCCCATCGCTTCTAAATCAGCCTGAGTATAATACCCATCAAGCGATTCTCGTCTCGGTGAATTTAATCCAATCGATAAAGAACTTGCATTGCGAGGATTACTAAGTTCATAATGACCTGCTGGGATATCGTTGGCATCTAAGAAATCTAAAACAAGTCCCTTCTCTTTCACAGAGAGGGGGATGTTCCATTTATTTTGATTTTTACTAAGGATTGCCGCTTCGTCGAATGAGAAACCCAATTTTTGAGGGACTTGGAAGTTAGCTGTTCCCACAAACGAACAAATCTCTGTGGAACTACTGGCTTCTGTGAATAGTAATTGGCCCATTACCGATAAGAACCACGCTGATGAAACCCAATTGCTTTCATCTTCTTCAAAGGAGCCTAAAAACATCCATATGTTCGCATCTCCCTTTGATTTTTTTAATAGAAATGGCTTCCCATCTTCCGTATTTAGAACCGTCTGCCAATCAAATGGTCTAGAACCACTAAAATTAAATCGCCCATTCAATGTAGGTAATTCACTTCCTGCCTGTAGGTCCTGAGTATAGGCAGCGTCAAATGGCCATCTATTGAGTCCTTTATAGTCAACATTAAACTTTGAACGTTTAAAATTCATCTCACCCCATGTAGCCCCAAAAATGGCATTGGTAGAATACGGGTAGATAACAGTAGAAATCCCATGTGAGGATAACGAATCGGCTTTTTCTAAGAATTTTGGTAGGTTGTCACCAATCATCCAAGTTGCATCGGCGGTTTGAATGGAATCCGTAAATCTCAGCCTATCCTCTAAAACACTAACGAGTGATCGCGCTTTTTTAGGGGCACTTTTATTGAGAAATACAGCTATTGGATGGGAAACTAAGGGGTGGCAGTATAAGTGATTGTCTAGTTTATATTCATCTGTATTAATTCTTAACTCAAAAGGTTCAGATTTAAACTTTTCTAGGGTTATGGTCGTGGAAACCATTGATTGTTTTGGCTTAAAAAATACCGATTGGGACTTTACCCAATCCCCTTTGGTAAATAACCTCACTTCAAGTGTATCATGGGAAGCATTTTCATTTCTGGATAGTTGAACGTTTATTTCTCCTAAATTGATATTTGAGGTCCAAGCAGAATCAATACTCACATTATATACATCGGTGTGAGGAAATAAAAAAATGCGTTTATTCTTTTTTGGCAGTTGTTTATCCAAAGGGTCAATAGCATCTTTTGCCCCATCAGTAACAACCCATACATCATAATTAGACGCGCCTTGTTGCGGAATCAAATAACGTAAATCTGTATACGATGCGCCGGAAGATATCATTTCTAACTCACGGGCAAAATCTATATTATTAGAAACGGTTTTAGTTTCTCCTGGCTGGTGCGCCAATTCTGTAGATTCAAGCGACAGAGGGCCTGCTAACCATTGAATCCAACTCTTTTTGGCTTCTTCCGCAGGAATCTTTCCGTTGGCATCAGGAAGCCACATGCTTGGAGAGTTATCCCAAAGAACTAGCCGTGTTTGAGATGTAAAACTTGATTGAGAATTGGGTAATAACGATGGTTTACTAAAGGTTAAAATGATCAATGACCACAATGCCAACCTAGTAATCAAAATCAACCAATGTCGAATGCGTTTACTTTTCTGAGAGCTTTTTAAAATCTCTTTTAATCTAAAAACGCCAGGGAAATATAAAGTAGGTTCTCTTCTAAATTTAAGAAGGTGTATTAGTATAGGGATCAACAGCAGTAGGAATGCCCAATTGTATTCCGGGTGCTGAAAAGTCATAATTAAAACAATCCGTTGATGGTACTTTCTACCTGATTGATAATTTTTGAAAGATCCTCAGGATTTTCTTGAAAGTTCATATCATCCACATTAAATATAAGCAGTGGTCCTTGCTTGTAATCACTAATCCATGCTTCATAACGCTCATTTAGACGTTTTAAGTAATCCAATCTAATGGCGTCTTCATAATCTCGTCCTCGCATTTGAATTTGATCCACCAACTTTGGTATACCCGCGCGCAAATAAATCATCAAATCCGGCGCTTCTATTTGTTGTTTAATGTTATCAAACAACTTGTTGTAATTCTCAAAATCACGAGAACTCATCAGACCCATAGAATGAAGATTTGGAGCAAATATGTAGGCATCTTCAAAAATAGTTCTATCCTGTATTACGGTTTTCTTACCGTTTCTAATTTCCTTGATTCTTTCCCATCTAGTATTCAAGAAATATACCTGGAGATTAAAACTCCATCGTTGCATATCCTCATAGAAATCTGAGATATATGGATTTTCATCCATGTCTTCCAACTGAAGTTGCCAATCGTAATGTTTAGCAAGTAGTTGGGTCAATGTGGTTTTGCCTGCTCCAATGTTTCCAGCAATTGCAATATGCCGTGCCATAGTGCAATATTAACCCAAGATGAGTGGCCTTTGCAACCTTGAGGAGGATAAAAGTTTTACACAGTACTCATGCTCTTAAAAATGCCTGTTAGATTTGTAGCATTAACTTCAAAAAGTGAGAGAACCAACGCAAAAAAAACAGTCTCAGTGGAAGATGCTTATTCGGCTATTGAACATCGCCAAAGATCAAAAAAAGAATATCCTACTGGCTGTATTTTTAACGGTTTTTCAAAGTCTTTTCACAGCCTTACAACCATACCTTTACAAGGTAATCATTGATGAAGTGATTCTTGCCGAACAATATCAATGGTTAGGAACAGCGTGCAGCATCCTTTTGGGCTGGTTATTTTTTCAAGCGCTCATTGGATTTTATAATTCCTACCTCGCTGCAAAAATTGCTCAATCCGTAATTTTAAAATTACGTCAATATGTGTATGACCACTTGATTCGATTGAAATTATCCTTTTTTGACAAAACCCCAGTCGGAACGGCTGTGACGCGAAGCGTATCGGATATACAAACCATTACCGATTTATTCTCGGCGGGAATCATCACTATTTTAGGAGACTTGATTCAGATTATAGCCATACTGTCGTGCATGTTCTATATCAATGTAAAACTGACACTTTTGACCATCAGTGTAGTACCCATTCTCTTATACGCGGCAAATATCTTTCGTAAAGGGATACGAGATACCTTCCAAGAGGTAAGAAATCAAGTATCTAACCTCAATGCCTTTTTGCAAGAAAGAATTACTGGAATGCAAATTGTACAGCTTTTCAACCAGCAACAAAGGGAATATAAAAAATTCAAAGCGATTAATACCAAGCACCGAGATGCCAATATTCGCAGTGTACTTTATTATAGTATCTTTTTCCCTGTAGTGGAGGTTCTAGTTGCTTTATCATTTGCTATTATCATTTCTTACGGTAGTATTTTGATGTTTGACCTTAAAATACAATTAGGGGAAATAACTGCATTTATCATGTTTGTGAACTTGTTTTTTCGCCCTATTCGAGCCATTGCAGATCGCTTTAATAATATCCAGATGGGAATTGTCGCTTCCGAAAGAATCTTCAACCTAATCGATGCGGAAGAACACATTGAACGAACGGGAATACAAACTCCTAATTCATTGAAGGGCTTGGTTGAATTTGATCAGGTATGGTTCGCTTACAAAAGCGAAGATTGGATATTAAAAAATATCAGTTTCACCGTTGAAGCCGGAAAATCATTGGCTCTAGTTGGTGCTACAGGCAGCGGAAAAACAACTATTGCCAGTCTTATTACGCATCTATACCTTCCGCAAAAAGGTGAAATCAGAATTGATCACACGCCCATCGATGAATATGAAATTTCATCTCTTAGAAAACGCATTGCATTTGTACTACAAGATGTCTTTTTATTCTCTGGAAGCATTAGGAATAACCTGGTATTAAAAAGTACGGATATTTCAGCCGATCGCATGATCAGGGTAGCCAGAGAAATCGGTGCTTACGAATTCATTGATGCATTACCTGGTGGATTTGATTACCATGTTCAAGAAAGAGGCATGAGCTTATCCCAAGGCCAACGCCAACTTATTTCCTTTATACGAGCATTGGCAGTTGATCCAGATATTATTGTATTGGATGAAGCGACAAGCGCCATCGATTCTCAAACTGAACACCTCATCCAAAAAGCTATTGAACTTCTTTTAAAGGATCGCACAGCGGTTGTCATAGCCCATCGCTTGAGTACCATCAAACATTGTAATGAAATCATGGTTCTGGAGAAAGGGGAGATTTTAGAAAAAGGCACTCACCAAGAATTGATGAAAGAAAAAGGGGCATACCAACATCTATACTCAACGCAAATTGAGTCGGTACAATAATGAAATAGCCCAAGCCCAAATTTAAATTTTCAGAAAGAAAGGGGACACCATATTGGTGCCCCCTTTTCTATCATACATTTAAGTATGCATTAGTCCTCGTCGACAGCTTCCATTTTGGTTGCCATCAAACGATCGTATTCTTCTTTTGATCCGGTTACGATATTTTCGAAACGACGTATTCCTGTACCAGCTGGAATCAAGTGACCTACGATTACATTTTCCTTCAAACCTTTCAATTCATCGATTTTACCAGAAATCGCAGCCTCGTTGAGCACTTTAGTTGTCTCCTGGAAGGATGCAGCACTCATGAAACTTTGTGTTCCCAAAGAAGCTTTAGTGATACCTTGAAGAATAGACGTTGCTGTTGCAGGAACTGCATCACGATATTCTACTAGCTTTTTGTCTTGACGACGTAAAGCAGAATTCTCTTGCCTCAAATCTTTCAAGCTCACGATTTGACCAGCATGCATTTCGGTGCTTTCACCGGCATCTGATACAAACTTCTTATCGTAGATCCAATCGTTTTCTTTTTGCAGAACCCACTTATCAACGGCTTCTCTTTCCAAGAAACGAGTATCACCTGGATCAATCACCTCCATTTTCTGCATCATCTGACGTACAATTACCTCGATGTGTTTATCGTTGATTTTCACACCCTGAAGGTTATATACTTCTTGAATCCCGTTCAATACATAACGTTGAACTGCAGCTGGGCCCTCAACCCTCAAGATATCCTGCGGGGTAATTGCTCCATCTGAAAGTGGCTGACCAGCGCGAACATAGTCACCATCGTGCACCAATATATGTTTAGATAATGAAACCTGATAGTGCTTCACATCTCCATCTTTTGATGTAACAATAATCTCCTGATTACCACGCTTCGATACACCATAGGTTACTACACCATCAATTTCAGCTACAACTGCCGGGTTAGATGGGTTACGTGCTTCAAATAATTCCGTTACACGTGGTAGACCACCCGTAATATCTCGTGTTCTCGTTGCAGAACGTGGAATCTTAGCCAATACTTCACCTGCTTTTACTGTTTGACCGTTCTTGGCAACCAAGACAGATTTAACTGGCATATTGAAGATCTTCAAGTTACCTTCTTTATCTTCTACACGGAATACAGGAACTTTGGTCTTATCCTTGTTCTCAGTGATCACCGATTCGTACATACCGGTTTGGTCATCACCTTCTTCACGCATGTTCACACCCTCAAGGATATTCTCATACTCGACTTTACCATCGATATCTGATATAATCAAGGTGTTGAACGGGTCCCAGTTACAAAGGATATCCCCTTTCTTGACCTTCTGACCCTCTTCAACCTTCAATTCCGCACCATAAGGAATGTTGTACGTAGTAATGATCGTCTTGGCTTTGGTATCTAAGATTCGGATCTCTCCAGAACGTCCTAATACAACCTCCACTTTGGCTTTCTTACCATCTACATCTTTACCATCTTTTGATACGGTACGCATACCATCGAAATTTACGACACCATCGTATTTGGTATCCATTGTATTTTCAGCAGCGATATTCAAGGCTGTACCACCCGTGTGGAAAGTACGAAGTGTTAACTGTGTGCCTGGCTCACCAATTGATTGCGCTGCAATAACACCAACAGCCTCACCTGCTTGAACAATTCTACCTGTTGAAAGGTTTCTTCCGTAACATTTTGCACAAACACCACCAAGGGTTTCACATGTCAATACAGAACGAATTTCTACTTCTTCAATTTCTGCATCTTCAATAGCCTGGGCAATGGTCTCATCAATTTGCTGACCAGCAGCAGCGATAATTTCGTTGGTCTTTGGATGATAAACATCATCTAGAGCCGTTCTACCGAGGATTCTATCAAATAACGGCTCCGTGATTTCGTCATTAGTCAAAATCGGAGTCATATTGATACCTCTTAGTGTACCACAATCTTCCTGAACAATAACAACATCTTGCGCTACGTCATGCAAACGACGAGTCAAGTAACCCGCGTCAGCTGTTTTCAAAGCCGTATCTGCAAGACCTTTACGAGCACCGTGTGTTGATACAAAATATTCCAATACATTCAAACCTTCTTTAAAGTTTGAAATAATCGGGTTTTCAATGGTATCTCCTGAACCGCTATTGCTATTCTTTTGAGGCTTCGCCATCAAACCACGCATACCTCCCAACTGACGAATCTGCTCCTTAGAACCACGGGCTCCAGAATCTAGCATCATAAAGATCGGGTTAAATCCTTGATCATCATTTTGTAGATCTGTGATAAGCACGCGCGCCAAGTGGTTATTTACACGGGTCCATAGGTCAATTACCTGGTTGTAACGCTCATTATTGGTAATGAAACCCATATCCGCATTTTGCTGAATTTCCATTACCTCTTCCATGGCTTTATTCACCATTTCATCTTTGGCATCTGGAATTTTAACATGGCTTAAGTTAAAGCTCAAACCACCGCGGAAAGCGTAATCAAATCCTAATCCTTTAATATCATCCAAGAAATCTGCAGCTGCAGCAACACCCGCAACTCTAATTACATCAGCAATGATATCACGTAGATTTTTCTTCTTGAGAACTGCATCGATAAATCCAACACCTTCAGGAACTACATCATTGAATAATACTCTACCTACGGTAGTCTCGATTAATTTGTGTTGTAATTCTCCTTTCTCACGAACTTTCACACGGCATTTGATACCAGCATGAAGTTCTACTGAACCTTCGTTGTAAGCAATTCTTACTTCCTCAGAACCATAAAATGTTAAGCCTTCTCCTTTTACAGGATGTGCTTTTGTTCCTTTTCTATATTTCGTGATGTAGTAAAGACCCAAGATCATATCCTGAGAAGGAACCGTAACAGGAGCACCATTTGCAGGATTCAAGATGTTGTGAGAAGCCAACATAAGGAGTTGCGCTTCTGCAACAGCCGCATTACCCAAAGGTACGTGAACCGCCATCTGGTCACCGTCAAAGTCAGCGTTAAAACCAGAACAAACCAATGGATGTAAGCGAATCGCTTTACCTTCTACTAGTTTCGGCTGGAACGACTGTATACCTAGACGGTGAAGTGTAGGTGCACGGTTAAGTAACACTGGGTGTCCTTTTAGTATGTTCTCAAGAATATCCCATATTACTGGGTCCTTCTTTTCAACAATCTTCTTTGCTGTTTTTACGGTCTTAACGATTCCTCTTTCAATCAGCTTACGAATAATAAACGGTTTGAATAATTCTGCCGCCATATTCTTAGGAAGACCACACTCATTTAGTTTGAGGTTTGGTCCTACCACGATCACGGAACGTCCGGAATAGTCAACACGCTTACCCAATAGGTTCTGACGGAAACGTCCTTGCTTACCTTTAAGCATGTCACTCAAAGATTTCAATGGACGGTTACCCTCGCTCTTAACAGCACTTGCACGACGTGTGTTATCCAATAAAGAATCAACCGCCTCCTGTAACATACGCTTTTCGTTACGTAATATCACATCAGGAGCCTTGATTTCAACCAAGCGCTTCAAACGGTTATTTCTGATTATCACACGACGGTATAAATCGTTAAGATCCGAGGTAGCAAAACGGCCACCCTCTAATGGAACCAATGGTCTCAATTCAGGTGGAATCACCGGCAACATGCGCATGATCATCCACTCTGGCTTGTTTTCACCTGTCTTTTGAGCAGAACGGAAGCTTTCAATTACTTTCAAACGCTTCAACGCCTCTTGCTTTCGCTGCTGAGATGTCTCAGTTGCTGCTTGAAGACGTAAATCGTAGCTTAATTTGTCTAATTGTACTCTACCTAATAGATCTTCCAATGCTTCAGCACCCATCTTCGCGATGAACTTGTTAGGGTCACTATCATCAAGCATTTGGTTTTCCTTAGGAAGTGCGTCGATGATATCTAAGTACTCTTCCTCCGTTAACAAGTCTAAATAGTTACTATCCTCGGCGATACCTGGCTGAATGACTACATAACGTTCGTAGTAAATTACCATATCCAATTTCTTGGTTGGTATACCTAGTAAATAACCAATCTTGTTAGGGAGAGAACGGAAGTACCAGATGTGCGCTACGGGAACCACAAGATGAATGTGTCCCATACGCTCACGGCGAACTTTCTTTTCTGTAACTTCTACACCACAACGATCACATACAATGCCTTTGTATCGAATACGCTTGTATTTACCACAGTGACATTCGTAATCTTTGATGGGGCCGAAAATGCGTTCACAAAACAGACCGCCCATTTCTGGCTTGTAGCTTCTATAGTTGATGGTTTCTGGTTTTACCACCTCACCAAAACTACGACGAAGTATAATTTCAGGGGATGCAAGCGAGATTCTCACCTTGCTAAAATTGCTCCCGATTTTTTGTGTTTTCTTTTGAATTTGCATGGTTGTTCGTACTGCGGATTAATCCAAAAAGGTTACTTCTAATCCAAGACCGCGTAGTTCATGGATCAATACATTAAACGATTCAGGAGTTCCAACCTGAGTAATATTATCACCCTTAACAATTGCTTCATAAGCTTTCGCTCTACCTGCAATGTCATCTGATTTAATGGTAAGGATTTCACGAAGGATATTTGATGCACCGAATGCTTCCAATGCCCAAACCTCCATCTCACCGAAACGCTGACCACCGAATTGAGCTTTACCACCAAGTGGCTGCTGTGTGATAAGAGAGTATGGACCGATAGAACGCGCGTGCATCTTATCATCTACCATGTGTCCTAACTTCAACATGTAACTCACACCAACGGTTGTTGGTTGATCAAATTTCTCACCGGTTAAACCGTTATTCAATCTTACCAAACCATTATTCGGCACTCCAGCTTTTTCTGTGTAGCCCTCGATTTCTTCTAATGTTGCACCGTCAAAAATTGGAGTTGCAAACTTCACTCCTAATTCCATACCAGCCCAACCTAGAACTGTTTCATAAATCTGACCAAGGTTCATACGAGAAGGTACACCCAAAGGATTTAATACGATATCCATCGGTGTTCCATCATCTAAGAACGGCATATCTTCAGGACGTACGATACGAGCAACAATACCCTTGTTACCGTGACGACCCGCCATCTTATCACCCACTTTCAATTTACGCTTTGTAGCCACGTAAACCTTTGCAAGCTTCAATATACCCGTTGGTAATTCATCCCCCACAGATATAGAATATTGCTCACGCTTGAAGTTGGTTACTTTCTCGTTGTACACATTGATGTAGTTTGTAAGCAAACGTACCACCAAAGCACTCTTTTCAGGATCGGTTAACCAATTGTGATAATTCACGTTAGTATAATCGATGCTCATCAAGTTTTTCTGAGAAAATTTACTTCCCTTAGGAATCAATTCCTCACTGTACATATTAAGTACACCCTGGCTTGTTTTACCGCTTACAATTTGGAATAACTTCTTCACCAAGTCATCCTTCAACTGTGCCATTTCTTTAGCATGCGCATCTTCTAACTTTTGAAGTTTCACTTTATCGCTAGCACGAGCTGTTTTATCCTTTTTTGTTTTAGCAAAAAGTTTCTTATCAATCACAACTCCATTTGCACCTGGAGAAGCTTTCAATGATGCATCTTTAACATCACCTGCTTTGTCTCCAAAGATTGCACGAAGAAGTTTTTCTTCTGGAGAAGGTTCGGTTTCACCCTTTGGTGTGATCTTACCGATAAGGATATCTCCCTCCTTAACTTCAGCTCCCACGCGAATGACACCTTCCTCATCCAAATTCTTTGTCATTTCCTCGCTTACGTTAGGAATATCATTGGTTAATTCCTCCTCACCGCGCTTGGTGTCACGAACTTCCAATTCATACTCCGTAATATAAACTGTGGTGTACATATCCTCACGAACGACACGCTCAGAAATTACGATCGCATCCTCAAAGTTGTAACCCTGCCATGGCATGTATGCCACACGCAGGTTACGTCCAAGAGCCAACTCTCCTTTTTCTGTACCATATCCCTCAGAAATCACCTGACCCTTGCTCACACGATCTCCGCGTTTCACAATTGGTCTTAGGTTAATACAAGAATTCTGATTGGTTCTGCGGAACTTAATAAGGCTGTATGTTTTGGTATCGCCTGTGAAACTTACCAAATCATCGTCCTCATTATGCTTGTAACGGATAGTTATATTGTTTGCATCCACGCCTACTACTTCACCTTCGCCTTCAGCAACCACCATAGAACGACTATCGCGTGCAACCTTCTCTTCCAAACCAGTACCTACAATAGGTGCGTCTGGAATCAATAATGGCACAGCCTGACGTTGCATGTTAGATCCCATCAATGCACGGTTAGCATCATCATGCTCCAAGAATGGAATCAACGAAGCTGCGATCGACACAATTTGGTTTGGAGCAACGTCCATATAATCCAATTGATCCGGATCAACCAATGGGAAGTCACCTTCCTTACGACTCTTAACTAGATCCGTTTTGAAGTTTCCTTTACCATCTAACTCAGCATTCGCCTGAGCAATCGTTTTACCGTCCTCTTCTTCAGCACTTAGATAGATAATGTCACCTGAAATTTTACCTTTCTTAACTTCTCTGTATGGAGTTTCTAGGAATCCCATGCTATTAATTTTAGCATGAACCGCCAATGAAGAAATCAATCCAATATTAGGACCTTCAGGTGTTTCAATGGTACATAGTCGACCATAGTGTGTGTAGTGTACGTCACGAACCTCAAAACCTGCACGTTCTCTACTCAAACCTCCAGGTCCTAAAGCACTCAAACGACGTTTGTGTGTGATTTCCGCCAAAGGGTTGATTTGATCCAGAAACTGAGATAACTGGTTGGTACCGAAGAACGAGTTGATTACAGAAGATAGGGTTCTTGCGTTAACCAAATCTTGTGGAGTAAATACCTCATTATCACGGATATTCATTTTTTCACGAATGGTACGAGCCATACGCGCCAAACCTACACCGAACTGAGCATACAACTGCTCTCCTACCGTACGAACACGACGATTAGACAGGTGATCGATATCATCAAGTACTTCTGACCCATTGTACAAATGAATCAAGAATTTGATGATTGAAATAATATCCTCTTTTGTTAATACACGGGTATCCATATCCGCGTTTAACTTTAACTTCTGATTGATTCTGTAACGACCAACTTCTCCTAAATCATATCGCTTATCTGAGAAGAACAAACGATCTATGATACCACGAGCTGTTTCCTCATCGGGTGGATCTGCGTTACGAAGCTGACGGTAAATAACTTCTAAAGATTCTTTTCCGTTATTAGAAATATCTTTTTGAAGTGTGTTGTAAATTACCGCATAATCTACATCGTCCTCACCTTTGGTACTCAATATGATGGTTTTCACATTGGCTTCCATGATTATTTCGATGTGCTCTTCTAGCAATTCAGTATCACGCTCTAGGATAACCTCGTTTCTCTCGATAGAAACAACCTCACCCGTATCCTCATCCACAAAATCTTCAACCCAAGTGCGAAGTACACGGGCAGCAAGTCTACGACCTAAAACACGTTTTAAGCCCGCTTTTGAAACTTTAACTTCTTCACTTAATCCGAAAATATCAAGAATATCCTTGTCACTTTCGTATCCTATAGAACGTAAAAGAGTGGTTACAGGGAACTTCTTCTTACGATCGATGTATGCGTACATTACACCGTTTACGTCAGTTGCAAATTCAATCCAACTTCCTTTGAACGGGATTACACGAGCAGAATAGAGTTTGGTTCCATTCGAGTGTGTACTTTGCCCAAAGAATACACCTGGTGAACGGTGAAGCTGACTCACGATAATACGTTCGGCTCCATTGATCACGAATGTTCCATTCGGTGACATGTAAGGAAGGGTTCCTAAGTATACATCCTGCACGATGGTTTCAAAATCCTCGTGCTCGGGATCGTTACAGCTCAAGCGTAATTTCGCTTTTAACGGAACCGCGTAAGTCAATCCACGATCGATACACTCTTGAATAGTGTAACGCGGAGGATCAACAAAATAGTCTAGGAACTCAAGGTTGAAAATATTCCTTGTATCATTGATCGGGAAATTTTCACGAAACACCTTGAACAGACCTTCACCTTCTCTTAGATCGGAAGGTGTGTCTAATTGGAAAAACTCCTGGAACGATTTCAACTGAACGTCCAAGAAGTCAGGATACGCAATGGCATGTTTTACCTTACCAAAGTCCACCCTTTTATTTAGTACTGTACTCAATGTTGTTTATTTTTTGTTTGACAATGGGAGTAGTGGCGTTAAACGCCTAAAAGCCCCTCGGGTTTACCGGGGGCTTTGGGTTAATGTTGGAGCTAAATTACTTGATCTCAACTTCGGCACCGGCTTCCTTCAATTTAGCTGCGATTTCTTCTGCTTCCGCTTTAGAAATTTTCTCTTTAACAGCTTTAGGAGCACCGTCTACCAATTCCTTAGCTTCTTTCAAGCCAAGTCCAGTTAAGTCTTTAACCGCTTTCACCACCTGGAGCTTACCAGCACCTGGGGATGTTAAGATTACATCAAACTCGGTTTGCTCTGCACCAGCGTCTCCGCCGTCTGCAGCACCACCACCAGCAGCAACTGCTACTGCAGCAGCCGCAGGCTCAATACCGTGTTCTTCTTTTAAAATCTCTGCAAGTTCGTTTACTTCCTTAACTGTGAGATTTACCAACTGATTCGCGAATTCTTTTAAATCTACCATTGTATTACGTGTTTTAAGTGTTTTTTATTTATTCTTTTTCGGAAAGGGCTTTCACCAATCCAGCTATTTTTTGACCACCGCTGGCCTGAAGACCACCGATAACATTCTTGATCGGAGACTGTAGTAAAGTAACAATCTCGCCAATTAAATCTTGCTTACTCTTGATGTTCACCAACGCATCGATCTGATCATCTCCGATGAATACGCTGCTATCAACCCAAGCACCTTTCAAAACAGGCTGATCAGAACTCTCTCTGAATTTCTTGATCGATTCAGCTGGCGCCTTTATATTCTCAGAAACCATTACACAGGTCGTTCCTGCTAAAGTTACTAACAACTCACCAAAATCCTTTTCTGAAGATTCCATCGCTCGCTTAACCAAAGTGTTTTTTACCATTCTCATGGATACACCATTTTCAAAAAGCAAACGACGCAATGCATTCGTATCGTTAGCAGATAATCCGTCGGTACTTGCCAAGTATACGTAGTTATTGTTGTTGAACGTATCAACTAACTCTGCTACTATTTGTTCTTTCTCGTTTCTTTTCATCGCTATTAGATACCAGGTATTGATTTAACATCGATACATATACTAGGGCTCATTGTACTGCTCACGTATATGCTCTTAAAATATGTTCCTTTTGCTGCTGTTGGCTTCAACTTGTTTAAAACTTGAATTAACTCCAACGCGTTCTCACTAAGTTTTTGTGCATCAAAAGATACTTTACCAACAGAAGTGTGAATAATTCCGGTCTTATCTACCTTAAAGTCAATTTTACCAGCTTTCACCTCGTTGATGGCTTTACCTACTTCTGGAGTAACGGTACCGCTCTTAGGGTTTGGCATCAAATTACGAGGACCCAATACTTTACCCAAACGACCGATTTTTGCCATTACCGCGGGAACTGCAACGATGATATCGATATCAGTCCAACCACCGGAAATTTTATCAATATACTCGTCCAATCCAACGTAATCAGCACCAGCTGCTTTTGCTTCTTCCTCTTTATCTGGAGTAACTAAGGCTAAAACTCGAACTGTTTTACCTAATCCATGCGGCAATGATGCAACACCACGGACCATTTGATTAGCTTGACGAGGATCAACTCCCAAACGAACATCCATGTCGAATGAGGAATCGAATTTCGTGCTAGAAACTTTTTTAATTATTTCTGCTGCTTCTAAAAGCGTATAAGATTTGTCTGCATCGTATGCAGCCATCGCTTCTTTTCTTTTCTTTGAAATCTTCATGATTAGAATGGAGCGTCTCCTTTAATGTTTAAACCCATACTTCTTGCTGTACCTGCAACCATTTTCATTGCTGACTCAACAGTGAAGCAATTTAAATCGGGCATCTTCGCCTCTGCGATACTGCGAACTTGATCCCATGAAACTGAACCCACCTTTGTACGATTGGACTCATCAGAGCCTTTCTTAATCTTGGAGGCTTCTACCAATTGTGATGCTACAGGTGGAGTTTTAATGATAAAGTCAAACGACTTATCAGAATAAACGGTAATTACCACCGGCAACACTTTACCCATTTGATCTTGGGTACGCGCATTGAATTGCTTGCAGAAATCCATGATATTAACCCCTTTTGCACCAAGTGCAGGGCCAATGGGTGGAGCTGGGTTGGCTTGCCCACCTCTAACTTGGAGTTTTACAAAACCTGAAACTTCTTTTGCCATTTTATACTGTTACTTACTTTTACTTTACAACTTTTCAACTTGATTATAGTTTAACTCTAGTGGAGTTCTACGACCAAATATTTTTACCATTACTTTTAGCTTACGCTTATCTTCTTGCACTTCTTCTATGACACCATCAAAATCGTTGAAAGGTCCGTCAATAACTTTGACACCTTCCCCTACTAAATAGTGTTCCTCATTACCTGTAAACTCCTCACTCAAATCATCAGCAGTACCTAAAATTCGATTCAATTCTGCTTGACGAAGAGGTACCGGTTGATCCTTGGAACCTAAGAAACCAACTACACCCGTTACGCTTTTGATGAGTGGCATCACTTCAGGATCTGAAAAATCAGCTTGTACTAATATGTAACCAGGGAATGCATTACGTTCCTTGATTACTTTCTTACCATCTTTGACTTGATAAATTTTCTCGGTAGGAATAAGTATCTCCGGAATAAAGCTTAACTTATTGTCACGCTCTAATTCTACTTCGATACTGTGCTTAACTTTCTTCTCCTGCCCAGTGATTGCACGCACAACGTACCATTTAAATTTGTCATCGGTTGTCGTCATGGTCTGTGCTTATTTGAATAGTTTATAAAATTGTGTGGTGGAAAATCCCAATCCACTATCTAATCCCCAAATAACCAGGGAGAAAATAAGAGAAGCCACCAAAACAATCCAGGTACTCTCACGAAGCTCACTCCATGTAGGCCAAGACACTTTGTTGACTAACTCATCACGAACTTCTCTGATATAATGGGTAATTCTATTCGCCATTTTGTTTGTTGTTTTAGCACGGGCACTAGGATTCGAACCCAGATCAAAGGTTTTGGAGACCTCTATTCTACCATTGAACTATGCCCGTATAGAAGGGAGCCGAAGCTCCCGTCTATTTTATAGCTTATTGCTATTATTCGATAATTTCAGTAACCTGACCAGCACCTACTGTTCTACCACCCTCACGGATAGCGAAACGTAGACCTTTCTCCATTGCGATAGAGTTGATCAAATCTACAGTGATGGTTACGTTATCACCAGGCATTACCATTTCAGTACCTTCAGCTAGGGTGATTTCACCTGTTACGTCAGTCGTACGGAAATAGAATTGTGGACGATACTTCTGGAAGAATGGAGTGTGACGTCCACCTTCGTCTTTACTCAATACGTATACCTCAGCTTTAAACTTCTTATGAGGAGTTACAGAACCAGGCTTACAAATAACCATACCACGACGGATATCGGTTTTGTCGATACCACGAAGTAGGATACCCGCGTTATCACCCGCTTCACCGCGATCCAATAACTTACGGAACATCTCCACTCCAGTACAAGTAGAAGTCAATGTCTCACCGAAACCGATCAATTCTACTGCATCACCAACGTTGATCACACCACGCTCGATACGTCCAGTTGCTACTGTTCCACGACCTGTGATAGAGAATACGTCCTCAATTGGCATCAAGAAGTCTTGATCAACGATACGAGGTGGAACTGGAACCCACTCGTCAACAGCCTTCATTAATTCCATTACAGTGTCAACCCATTTTTGCTCACCGTTCAATGCACCAAGTGCAGAACCACGAACGATAGGCGTATTGTCAGCATCAAACTCGTAGAAGTCTAACAACTCACGGATTTCCATTTCAACTAAATCCAATAATTCTGGATCGTCTACCATGTCAACTTTGTTCATGAAAACAACCAAACGAGGTACACCAACCTGACGAGCCAAAAGGATGTGCTCGCGTGTTTGAGGCATAGGACCGTCAGTAGAAGCAACCACCAAAATGGCTCCATCCATCTGCGCAGCACCCGTTACCATGTTTTTCACATAGTCAGCGTGACCTGGACAGTCAACGTGTGCATAGTGACGATTTTCGGTTTGGTACTCTACGTGAGAGGTGTTAATTGTGATACCACGCTCTTTTTCCTCAGGAGCTGAGTCGATAGAATCGAAAGAGCGTATTTCAGAATGCCCTGCATTAGCCAATACAGTTGTAATAGCCGCTGTCAAGGTAGTCTTTCCGTGGTCAACGTGTCCCACAGTACCAATGTTCAAGTGCGGCTTCGAACGGTCAAATGTTTCTTTTGCCATAGTGTTTGTTGTTTTTTTTTAGTAAATGTGTTTGAGCCAATGAGGGGAATTGAACCCCTGACCTTTTCCTTACCAAGGAAACGCTCTACCCCTGAGCTACATCGGCTTTCTTCGGTTTTCACCGAAACGCTTAGAGCGGGAGACGAGGCTCGAACCCGCGACCTACAGCTTGGAAGGCTGTCGCTCTACCAACTGAGCTACTCCCGCGTCAAAGTAAAAAACGTAGTGATTGGTGGGGGCAGGTGGACTCGAACCACCGAACCCGAAGGAGCGGATTTACAGTCCGCCGCAATTGCCACTATGCGATGCCCCCATGACAGATGTATCCTGAGGATAATTCTGTTACTACACTTTTTACCTTGAGCCACCAGTCGGGATCGAACCAACGACCTACTGATTACAAGTCAGTTGCTCTACCAGCTGAGCTATGGTGGCTTGTATTTCTAAGAACGTTTCCCTCTTTATTTTAGACATACTTATCGTGTATCTTTCCTAAAAAGGACTGCAAAAATAGTTATTAATTCCTACTTTTCAAGTAAGTGCGAGAAAAAAAATGCTTTTCTGTCGAAGCCTCTATTTGCAAGACCAATTCTCAAGTAGACAACCTATTTTTGTCCAACAAAAAATCATGGCTTTCAACAAAGCATACTACAAACCAATCATCATAAGTATCGTTGCCCTACTTTCGGCATATTTGCTATGGGACAACCTAAACTCCACCGCCGAATACGATCCCTCCATATTTGCATTAAAAGAGCCGGCCCGTGTCGATCGCTTTACTTTTACACCCAATGACGAAAATAAACTTGGACTCACCTTCTTTAAAAACCAACAAGGTGATTGGTTGATTCACAATTCAAAGGATACATTTCCAGCGGATACCAATAACATCAACATGTTATTAAACTGGGCGGTAGCCAAACTCAAAGTTCAGCGCCCGGTAAACGACGAACAGAAAAAATATTTGGTCCGCCAACTTGCAATGGAAGCCACCAAGGCTACATTCTATAGTGAAGGGGAAGCATTCCATACTATATATATAGGAGGTTCAACTCAAGATAATTCAGCCACTTTTATGTACAAGCCGGAAATGGAAAGACCATGTATTGTAGAAATTGCTGGATTTAACGGATACCTTACTCCCTACTTCAATACGGATATTCATCTGTGGCGCTCCCTCAATTTGATTGATATTCCCGTGGGAAACATCAAAAAACTAACGGTAAGTTGGCCTGCAAATCCAAAAAATGGATTTACGATTTCCCAAAAGGATGAGCAATTGAGCCTTATTGATATAAATGGCAATACCGTGGAGAGCAACCAATCTTTATTGACCGGTTACCTCATGCTTTGTTCTTCCTTTACTCGTGAAGCCGGCTCTATTGCTGGAATTAATCGACACAACGAACAAAGAGACTCCGTATTATCCCAACAACCTGTTGTGATTTTTCGTTACGAACTGACCGATAATACCATTCAAGAATTAGCCATTTTGCCAAATAATGGTTTTGAGGATGTTAGCATCGATGCTAAACCTTCTGAAACCCAAGCGGTACAATCAGCTCTTTTTTGGATGAAATCCTCTGAAGATGATAACCTTTGGTTAACCCAGGATATTATCTTAAAGAACAGAATGAAAACCTTAAACGATTTTAGACCGTGAGTTTCAGAATCATAGGAGCACTTATTGGTTTTTTCTCTTCCGGTTTTTTCGGTGCAATTGTAGGGTTCATGATTGGCTCGTATGTAGATTACGCATACGGAGCAGAAGATAACACCTCGTACAACCAAGAATCTTTTAATTCTTATGGGGGATATCAAACCAATCAGGTACAGCCATCCGATTTTAAAAACTCCTTGCTCATACTGATTGCCGCTGTGATGAAGGCAGACGGTGTGGCCATGAAAAGCGAACTCGACTTAGTGAAGTCCATGTTGCTTAGAACATATGGAGAGCAGGAATCAAGAAATATGCTCTTACAACTAAGAGAGTATTTAAAAAAAGAGCACAACCTCAATGAGGTTTGTCGCAATCTGCGGAACCGTATGAGCTATTCTCCTCGTCTTGAGTTGGTTCATATTTTATTTCGAATTTCCAGAGCAGATGGTATCATATCAGAAGCTGAAATCAGTTTGATCCAACAAGTGGCCACACAGTTAGGAGTAAGCCATACCGACTACCTATCGCTGAAAGCCATGTTCGTGGAATCAGCGGATGCAGACTTCAAGATCCTAGATGTTTCTAACTCGGCTTCTGAAGACGAAGTAAAAAAGGCATACCGCAAGCTTGCCATGCGTTTCCACCCCGATAGACTGCAAGGCCTTTCGGAGGGAGAAAAGAAAAGCGCCGAAACAAAATTTTTACGAGTTCAAAAAGCCTACGAGAATATCAAGAAAAAGAAAGGCTGGAAATAATGAACGTTCACATCGTTTTATTCCTCGTTAGCCTATTTTATGGAATTCTTTTCTCATGGGCTGGAGAAATCATGCCCCAATACCTTTCTGCTGAATCCTTGGTTTGGATGAGAGTCACTTTTGCTGCATTGATCTTCCAAGTGATTGGACTCATTTACTATTCGAAAAATAAAGTTGACTGGAAAACCGATTGGAAAACCTTTGCTATCTGCGGGTTCTTCGGAACCTCAGCAAATATGTACCTTTTCTTTAAGGGATTAGAAATCACCCACCCCATTAACGCGGCGGTCTTAATGCTCTTAGCGCCCTTATTTGTTGCTGTATTTGATCATATTCGATTGAACAGAACACCTACCGTAGTATTCAGTATTGCATTGTTCATTGCGGCTATTGGATGCATTCAGCTCATCGGTGAGAAAGGGATTTCTTTTCAATCTGAAACCATCATGGGCGATATCTGGGTAGGCGTCAACGCCATCTTCTATGCCATATATTTGGTAAAAGTGAAGAGTTTAACTCAAAAATACCCTGCATTCGTAATCAATAGATGGACATTCAGCTTTGGTTGGTTGTACATCACCCCTATTGGCTTACTCCCCTTCCTCGAAACTGATTTTAATGTTATACCGTCTGCTATTGCACTTAAAATAGGATACATTTTAGTCGTAATGAGCTTTCTAGTTTACTTCATGAATGCTTATGCTATTCAAAAATCTGGTCCAACATTAACCGGGGTTTACATCTACCTACAACCTCTACTTGCAAGTATTATCGCTGTCTTTTTAGGTACCGACGAACTTTCATTGAAAAAAGCAATTTTGATTATTTTAGTTCTGGCATCGGTGTTTATCGCAACAAAGAACTCACCGAGTCAATTAAGGGTCATTGCAAATAGTGGGGAAAAGAACTAATTTTGCAGCTTAAGAAAGAAATCATGCGCGACGCAAAAGCAAATAAAAATCTAGAAAAGCTCATCAGCATTGTTGATAGCGAGGGTATACAAGTCGATAAGTTGATCAAACCCATTCAAGAAATCCGCGAAATTGCCAAGGAGGAAAAAGATCCGTTGGTAACCAGAGCTCTGCGTTTAGCTTGGCAACACATTGAGGCCAATCAAAGTTTTGGAATTCCCTTGGCAGAAGAAATTGAAAACGAAACTGAAAACCTCAGCTACTTCCTCAGTCTTTGCATCAAGAACGAAAATGAATTCAACCGCGAAGACTTGAGAGAAATGACCAACAACCTACAAGAACTAGCTTAAGAATGAAAATGAGACAATACATAGCGTTTGTGCTTGTGCTGTCCTTGCTTTTTGGTCAGTTAAACCAACTGCACCAACATCACCATGATGAGCAGCAACCTGTTAAACACATTTATAGCGATTGCAGTTTAACGGAAGATTGCTTCATTTGCGATGTAAATCAATCGCCTAGTCTTAAGCCTAGTATTTTAAGACCTCATTGTTTCAGCCTTTTTACTGAACTCGAGATTGAATATCAACCTCAGCAATGTGAGGTTCTCATCGCCGACTCAAAAAACAAATCTCCTCCTCTCGGATAATCTAAACCAAACGCCTAAATACGGGCAAACCATTCTGTTTGATCAGATTGTTTCAAGGTAATTGATTATCCATGTTCAAAGACATATTGTTATTCGTTAGTCTATTGGCTATTTCTGCCAGTACGACATTGCGCGGTCAAATAAATCCATGCAGTGATTCATTATTCGTAGTTATTACAGATGAATCAAATCTCCCTATTGAAGGAGTTGAAGTATTTATTGAATCCAAGCATTTTTTGACCAATACCGATGTAAATGGGAAGGCCGTCTTTGCGCCTGTTTGTCATGGTATTTATGAAGTGGATATAGCGTTCAATGATATACATCTTCACCGAAGATTGGGAACAAACAACATCGACACCATTGTATTGAAAAATAACATCTTGCAAATTGGAGAAACCATTATCACCTCAAGAACGCAAAACGAATTTACTCTTCACTATGGAAATTCATCGTTAACTCCTGCAGAGAATAAATCTATTTCGGAACAACTTTCTCGTTTACCTGAGATACGAATTCAATCTACGGGACATTCCATTCAAAAACCCATATTACAAGGCATGAGTGGCATTCGTTTACCGCTCTTTCAAAATGGATTCCGCTTAGAAACCCAAGCTTGGGGAAGTGATCATGCTCCCGAATTAGGTCGCTGGGGAGTGCAACAAATTGAAATTCACAAAGGAGCCAAAGCCTTAACCTGGGGGGCTAATAATTGGGGAAACGCATTAAATATCAACTACACTCCGTACTTACATGCTTTCGAGAACTCTTTACAATCACAAATCGAATACGGTAGTAATGGCAATTCTCTTGGCAGCGGTTTAAGTCTAAATCACGGAGGCAGAAACAATTATTCGGGAATATTCCTTCACGCTAGTCATCATCAGTCAGGTGATTACAAAATCCCTACAGGTTTTTTACCCAATACCGCTTTTCAAGAGAACCGAATTCATTTGGGCTACCAACAACTTATCTTACATAAGTACCAATTGCAACTAGAGGCCTCCGCCTTCCAATTTGATGCTGGAATTTACTCTGGTAGCCATATTGGAAACACCACAGACCTTTTAAATGCTATCTATTCCGCTACTCCACTCCTCATTGCTTCAAAAGGCAGGAGGGATATCCGTAACCCTCGACAAAGCAGTGAACATTTCTGGTTAGGTGCACATTGGAAGCCTATCGATGGACAAGGATGGAATATTAGTATTAACTGGCAACGAAACCAACGAAAAGAATTTGATCCCCATCGCAACCGTCAACTCACCTTCCCTCAATTGAACATTTGGAAAAATGTCACCCAACTCTGGGTTCGCAACATCCAACAATTCCAAAGTGTGAACCTTGAATGGGGCGTTCAAAGTCAATATCGTTGGCAGGATTACGGTGGTTTTTACTTTATACCTATAATGATGGAATGGGGTAACGCTGCCTTTATATATATTAAAGGAAGTCAAAAGTCTCCGACTAAATGGAGACACGCAGCAAGTATACGTGCTGATCAATTCAATCAAACATTCTGGATTCCTAGAGAACCTCCTTTAAACCAAATCAGCAATGGAATTTCCGGTGGAGTGAGTGGAGAAAGACTCATTAAACGCCATCAATTAAGCTACCACCTCTCCTACAATTGGCGTCCTGCGAGCGCGAGTGAACGCTTTAGTCAGGGTGTTCATCACGGAAGCGCGAGTTACGAAGAGGGCGATCCATTACTCCAAAGGGAGCAAGGAATAAAAACAGAAATTCAGTGGCGAAAGGATTGGCGTAATTTAAATACACAGATGAGCGCCTTTTCTCTTTACAGCCCCAACTTTATTCATCTTAATCCGCAAAAACAGCCCATCCTCAGCGTGAGAGGAGCATTCCCATATTATCGATACGAAGCCATTTCCACAACTTATTGGGGAACTCACCTTGGCGCAGAATGGATGTACGGAAACTGGAAGTTTAAACATGCATTAGATTTCATTTACGGCATATGGCTGAATCAACAAACCTACCCCACTCAAATCCCCCCACTAAGATGGGAAAACCAAATTAGCTATACTTGGAGACTTTGGTCATTTCAACTGCTCGGAACATACACGCACAAACAATTCCTTTACTCTCAAACGCTGGATTTAGTACCTCCCCCACCTAGCTATCTCTTATTTCATGGCAGAATAAACTATCAGCCAAAATATGCAAAGGAATTATCCATTAACCTCGCGATTGACAACCTTTTCAACACAGAATACCGCGACTATTTAGATCATTTCCGGTATTTCACACCCCAAGCGGGTAGAAATATTCGAATTCATCTACGATACAACCTACATCACCATAGAAAACATAAACACAAAAAAAACTAGTAATATGAAAAAACAATTTTTAACATTCTCAATTTTATTTGGCTTTATTGCCATTTTTAGCGCATGTCATGATGATCACGACGATGATGACCACAAGCACAACGAAGAAGAAATGATTAACCAGGTTCAACTTAACCTAAACTCCGATGGATCAACCCAAATAGTAAAATGGGTCGATGAAGATGGAGATGGTGGGAACAACCCCATTCTGCCAGATACCCTTTATTTGAATTTGGACAGCTCATACTCTGTTCTGTTAGAATTTTCTCATGTCCATGATGGAGAAACCGAGTCCATTAATCCTGAGATAAAAGACGAGTCAAATGACCATTTAGTTTGCTTCACAAATTCTGTGGGAGGCGCCATTCAAATCATGATTGACGACCAGGATGGTAACGGTTTATCACTTGGCCTTCAAAGCACATGGAAAGGAATAAAATCTACTACTAGTATGATGAAAATTGCTCTTAAACACCAACCAGGAATCAAAAATGGTCAATGTGATTTAGGCGAAACCGACGTTGAAGTCGAGTTCCCGATTGTAATTAAATAACGGAAATTGTAAATTGAATATTTGTAAATTTGCCGCATGTCAGAAAATAGCCAACTCAAGATAACCGCATTGAATGACGTTCACCGTGCACTCGGTGCCAAAATGGTTCCATTTGCAGGTTACGACATGCCCGTACTTTATGAAAATCTAATAAAGGAACATCATGCCGTTCGCGAGAGAGTGGGCGTATTTGATGTGAGCCATATGGGGGAAGTTTGGGTTGAAGGTGAGAAAGCATACGATTTTGTGGAGTTCCTAACGAGCAACGATGTGGCTTCTCTAACTGACGGAAAAGTACAATATTCATGTATGCCGAATAACGATGGCGGAATCGTGGATGACCTATTGGTCTATCGATTTAGCGATCAAAAATACCTCCTCGTTATCAATGCCTCAAATATCGATAAAGACTTAGCTTGGATGGAACAGGTAAATGCCACTTTTGGAGCGAGTATCACCAATGCGAGTGATGAGTATTCACTATTGGCCGTTCAGGGTCCCAAGGCCATTGATGTAGTGCGAAAACTAACAACCACCGATATCGATGAGATACCTTATTACCATTTTACGGAGGGTGAGGTTTCCGGGTTAAAAGCCATCATATCAAATACCGGTTATACCGGTTCTGGAGGATTTGAGTTATACGTAGCGAACGCCGATGCAGAAAAATTATGGAATGCCCTTTTTGAGGCTGGTAAAGAGTTTGACATTTCCCCTTGCGGTTTGGGTGCAAGAGATACCCTCCGACTTGAGAAAGGCTTCTGTCTTTATGGCAACGATATTAACGATACCACTTCTCCGATTGAAGCGGGCTTAGGATGGATCACTAAATTCAATCAACCTTTTAATCATTCAGCATATCACCAACAGTTAAAAGCGGATAAACCAAGCAGGAAATTAGCAGCCTTTGTACTCATAGATCGCGGAATTCCACGTCAACATTACCCTATTTGCGACGCTGATGGAAACCACATTGGGGAAGTAACTAGCGGTACCATGAGTCCTTCCTTGGGAAAGGCTATTGGCCTAGGATACGTTCCTCGAGAATTAGCTAAATCTGGTATTGAAATTTTCATTGAGGTTAGGGGTAAATTACTAAAAGCCGAGGTTACTAAACTACCTTTCTTATAAGTATTAACCATCGTGTCGTAGAGCATCAATTGGATTCAACAGTGATGCTTTGTTTGCGGGATATAGACCAGCAACCAAACCAACGATCACACAGACAATCAGGGCCATCAACATCCAAAACCAAGGTGCGATGAAACCACTTCCAAGAAAATGCCCAACGGCATTCCCTAAGGAGATGCCCAAAATGATACCCGCAAGGCCACCAATTTGGCAAATTACCAATGCTTCCACTAAAAACTGATTACGGATGGCCTTAGCCGTAGCTCCTAAGGATTTACGCAAACCAATTTCTCGCGTCCTTTCGGTTACTGAAACCAGCATAATATTCATTAAACTCACGGCTGCGCCAAGCAAGGTAATCACAGCGATCAACACTCCAACACCCGTTACCATGGAGAGCTGATTGGTCACATCTTTTGCAAGAGCATCGCTGCGGGTCATACTAAAATCATCGTTATCGTTGGGCCTTAGTCTTCTTACCCTGCGAAGTACCTGGCGAGCTTCTGCCATATCTACATCAAGGTTTTCCACTTTTTTACTCAACACCGTTATAGCTACATTATTCTCGGCGGTTTGAAATACTTCTCGTGTTTTTCTAATACTAAGAAAAACCATTCGGTCACCACCTGACATCCCTAGACTCGAACCTTTCTTTTCCAACTCACCAATGACTTTAAACCTAGAGCCATCAATATTAACTTCCTTACCCACGGCAATTCCTTTTTGGTACCTTGCCCCAAACAACTGCTTTAAAACATCTGATCCCAAAATAGCCAAGGGCATCCCCAAATGAATTTCTTCAGGAGTAAAGTTTCTCCCTGCAGCCAGTCCATAGCTGGAAGCAATCAAGTAATTTTCGTCCACCCCAAGCACCCGAATATTCGGATTCGTCTCTAGATTCAAATAGCGAAGTTTGGCATTGAAATTGGCATTAACCGCCAATGAAACTTGAGCATCTGATCTGTACATTTGCTTGAACAGATTTGATTGAGAAAAAGTAATGGGGTCAAAAGAACTGCGTCTACCCCGCCTTTCTACCGACTTTACATTGTTAATATTAAAACTTCGCGCACCAAAACGAGTCATTGTACTCGTAATGGATTCGCTCATGGCATCTATAGACGTAAGTATGCCCACCAAGGCAGTTATACCGATGGCTACAATAGAAGCCGTAATGAATGCCCTTAGTCGGTGTGCCCTTAAAGCCGCCAACCCTTGCCGAACATTCTCAATAAAGATTAACAAAAGGCTAATTTAAGCAGAAAACGATTGACCACAGCCACAGGTTTCGGTTGCGTTCGGATTATTAAAGGAAAAACCTCTATTTGAAAGACCGTGTTCCCAATCTACTTCCATACCCAAAACGTACATAACGTGAGCTTTCTTCATCACCACTGGAATACCTTCTAAGTCATAAAGCTTATCTCCTTCTTCCATTTTATCAAACGCAAGAAGATAACTCATACCCGAACAACCGCCGCCTTTAACGCCAATTCTTAAAACAGACTCTTCCTTTAGTTCTAGATTTGCATGCAAACGATGTAACTCTTCTTTTGCAGTTTCGGTAAATGCAACCGGAAGGGCCTCTGTTTTAGTGTCTGGATAATTTACAACTTCACTCATGCCACAAATTTAAGATTTTCCTTCAATGCCTGACTTTTGTATCAATATTGTTGTGCGTCAAAGGCCTTATCTTTGTCGAAAATCAAATGAGTACAGAATTTATCCTACAACTAGTGATGTCCTTGGTTCCAGGGATTTTGGTTTTAATTGCTGCCTACATGGTTATGACCAGTATGTCAAAAACCCTACACCAAACGCTGAGAACGGAAATCATTCGTCAGAACAATAAGGACTTCGCAAAGCTTAAGTTAGGTGCCTACGAAAGACTTGCATTACTTCTCGAGCGAAATAGTGTGCCTAACCTTATTCATAAGTTCTCAAATTCTGCTGGAGCGCCCTCCGATATTTTGAAGATGATGACTCATTCTATCAACGAGGAATTCAATTATAATGTATCGCAACAGGTATACGTGAGCGAACAAACTTGGGGGACCATTAAAATTGTGAAAGAACAAACCTTGTTAGTTTTGAAAAAAGTATATCACGGTCTTCCTGAAAAAGCTACAAAGGCCGATTACTTTGGAGCTCTTATCAGTCATTTAAAAGAGTCGGGAGATATTCCACATGAAAAAGGCCTACAAATGATTCGTGGTGAAATGGAGTTATTGTTCAATTAATACATCGGTTAACAAATAGAATGGTTAAAAATCAGAGCGACATAGAAATCAAAGAGGTTTACACCGAAGCAAAAGCAAACGCCTCACTTCCTGGCGAATTTCCATTTACACGCGGAATACGAAAAAACATGTACCGTGGTCGGTTATGGACCATGCGACAATATGCGGGATTCAGCACTGCAGAAGAGAGCAACAAACGTTATCACTACTTACTCAATCAAGGTACCACAGGTTTATCTGTGGCCTTCGACCTACCCACTCAAATCGGTTACGACAGTGATCATGCCATGAGTGAGGGCGAGGTTGGAAAAGTAGGGGTTGCCATTGATTCTCTTGCCGACATGGAAACCCTTTTTGAGGGAATCAAGTTGGAGGACATCACTACGAGCATGACCATTAATGCGACGGCTAGTACCCTTCTAGCGATGTACGTGGCCTTAGCAAAAAAGCAAGGTGCCGATTTAAGTAAAATTGGGGGCACGATCCAAAACGATATACTAAAGGAGTATGCTGCACGAGGCACCTACATATATCCCGTTCGCCCAAGCATGCGGATTATCACAGATATTTTCGAATGGTGTAGTAAAGTGCTCCCAAAGTGGAATACCATTAGTATAAGTGGTTACCATATTCGTGAGGCAGGAAGTACAGCCGTTCAAGAATTAGCGTTTACCCTCGCCAACGGTAAGTCTTACGTAGAAAAGGCCATTGATAAAGGTCTTGATATTAATGTTTTTGGTAAAAGACTTTCTTTCTTCTTTAATGCACACAATGATTTCTTTGAAGAAATTGCAAAGTTTAGAGTGGCTCGTGCACTCTGGGCTGAAATCATGAAGGATTTAGGTGCAACGGATCCAAAAGCCATGATGTTACGTTTTCACACGCAAACGGGTGGCTCTACACTAACAGCTCAGCAACCACAAAATAATATTACCCGCGTGACCATACAAGCATTGGCCGCCGTACTGGGTGGAACCCAAAGCTTGCACACCAACGGATATGACGAGGCATTGAGTTTACCCACTGAAGAAGCCGCTAGAATTGCATTACGTACCCAACAAATCATAGGACACGAGAGTGGAGCGGCATCTACCGTTGACCCCTTAGGAGGGTCCTATTATATTGAATCCTTAACCGAAGAACTGAAAACGCGTGCAGTTGATTTGATGAAAGAGATTGATAAAATGGGCGGCTCCATATCAGCAGTAGAAAATGGTTGGATGCAAGAAGAAATTGCACGAAGTGCGTATGAATACCAAAAGAATGTAGAAAACAAGGAACAAATCATTGTGGGAATGAATGAATTCCAAGTCGAAGAAGAAGGAGACGTTCCTGCCTTTCATATTGATGATAGTATCCGAAAAACCCAAAGCGATAAAATCCAAAAGCTTAAATCTCAAAGAAACCAAAAAGAGGTTGATGAAGCCTTACACAATCTTTCCCTCGCTTGCTCAACAGATGAAAATTTAATGCCGCATATTCTAAAATCGGTGGAATCCTATGCCACGCTTGGAGAAGTTGCAGATACCCTTCGGAACGTGTTCGGAGAGTATCAAATTTCCTAATACTTTTTTTTAAAAAATCAAGCGAAATAAATTGGAAAAATGAGAATTTTCTCACTTTCTTTACACCTTGTTATGTGAATTTCCATCCACGCTGATGGTCAAACACTTAAATGAACTTTTACACACACATTTAACACAGACAAGGAATATATACATACATGGAAAGAAAAGCTCATGAAACCGCCTGGCAAGAATGCCTCGACATCATTAGGGATAATGTCAACCCCCAGAGTTTCAAAACCTGGTTTGAACCTATCAAACCTGTCAAACTTTCCAATAAAGTCCTGACGATTCAAGTTCCAAGTCAATTCTTTTACGAATGGTTGGAAGAACATTTCGTACAGATTCTTCAGAAGTCATTGAAAAAGGTAATCGGAGCAAATGCAAAACTGGAATACTCCATCATCGTAGAGAACCAGAATTCTGATAACCAACCATTTACCATCAACCTACCAACGGGAAATTCATCCAAACCAGTAAATAACGAATTGGGCATGCCCATTAACTTGGAAACACCCATTAAAAATCCGTTTATCATACCGGGTTTGAAAAGGATGAATATCGACAGCCAATTAAACCCTCGCTATTCATTTGACAATTTCGTTGAAGGTGAATGCAACAAACTTGCACGAAGCGCAGGTTTAGCCATAGCGCAAAAGCCAGGAGGAACTGCATTTAACCCATTGATGATATTTGGTGGTTGTGGCTTAGGTAAAACTCATCTTGCTCATGCCATTGGAAATTTAATCAAGCAACAACACAAGCAAAAAGTAGTGGTGTTTGTAAGTGCTGAGAAGTTCATCACCCAATTTATTGATTCCGCACGTCAAGGGAATAATAACCAGTTCGTGAATTTTTATCAGTATTTGGATGTACTTATCGTTGATGATGTTCAATTCTTTGCAAAAAAGGAACGCACACAAGAGGTATTCTTCCAGATTTTCAATCATTTACACCAGAACGGAAAGCAAATCATCTTAACTTGTGATCGTCCGCCTAAGGATTTAAAGAACATGGACGAGCGTTTGTTAAGCCGTTTCAAATGGGGACTTTCTGCTGATTTAGGAACACCAGATTTCGATACGCGCGTTGCCATCCTCGAGAATAAGATGTACCAAGATGGTATCACACTTCACAAGGATGTCGTAGAATATTTGGCCCACAATATTGACACCAACATTAGAGAGCTTGAGGGCGCACTCATTTCATTATTAGCTCAGGGTTCATTAACTCGTAAACATTTAGATTTAAATCTTGCGAAACAAATCGTGAAGAACTTCGTGAAGAACTCTACACGTGAAATCAGCATTGATTACATACAGAAATTAGTTTGTGATTTCTATAATATCCCAGTGGAAGCGGTTAAATCTAAAACCCGTAAACGTGAAATTGTACAAGCACGTCAGATAGCCATGTATTTCACTAAAGACCTCACCAAAGCATCTTTGAAAAACATTGGTATTTTCTTTGGAGGTCGAGACCATAGTACAGTAATTCACGCTTGCCAAACTGTAAACGATCTAATCGAAACAGATAAGAAGTTCAGACAAGACGTGGAGGAAATCGAAAAAAGAATCAAAATCAATACTTTCTAATAAAAGCCCCGATATGGGGCTTTTTTGTTCATGAAACGTTTTTATCATTCCTTTTTGTACGCCTTAAACGGTCTTATTCATTTGTTAAAGACCGAGCGAAATTTCCAAATCATCGTGGGATGTATGGTGGTCACGCTTATCGTGGGATTCGGGCTTGATCATTATGGTCAACACTTAACACGTTTTGAATGGGCTGTATTATGGTTGGCTATGGGTAGTATTTTTGTTTCTGAGGCGCTCAACTCTGCACTAGAGGAGGCCTTAGACACATTGCATCCCGATAAAGCAAAAGGAATAGGCAGGGCAAAAGATATGGCTGCTGCGGCTACCTTAGTCGCATCAACCGTTGCCATTATCGTTGGATTATACATATTGCTACCTCGAATAGCAGCAGTAATAGTATAGTGGATAATTAACCCAATTCTAAGTCATTCATCTGCTCTTTGCTCAAGGCAGAAGGAGCGTCAATCATAATATCTCTACCCGCGTTGTTTTTTGGGAAGGCGATATAATCACGAATACTATCGCTACCACTAAACAAACTACACAAGCGGTCAAATCCCAATGCTATTCCTCCATGCGGAGGTGCACCGTATTGGAATGCACTCATCAAGAACCCAAATTGAGCTTCAGCCTCTTCAGCAGTGAATCCAAGTAGTTTAAACATTTGAGATTGAATTTGTTTATCAAAAATACGGATAGATCCACCACCTATTTCTACCCCATTAATCACTAAATCATAAGCATCAGCCCTCACCAAGCCTGGATTTACTTCCATATCTTTCAAATCACTTTCTAACGGACTTGTGAATGGATGGTGCATCGCGTGATATCTGTTTGTATCTTCATCCCATTCAAGTAGAGGAAAGTCAACAACCCAAAGAGGCTTGAATTCATTTGGATTTCTCAATCCTAACAAATCTCCCATATGCAGTCTCAGCTCATTTAGTTGCTTGCGCACTTTGGACTGATCTCCAGCCATGATGAGCAATAAATCTCCGTTTCCCATTTGCGCCTCATCGCTCCATTTGGTAAGCGCCTCTTGGTCATAAAACTTATCTACGGATGATTTTAACATTCCATCCTCCCCTTTTCGCATATAGATTAATCCAGTAGCTCCAACTTGCGGTCTTTTCACAAAATCGGTTAACGCATCCAATTGCTTTCTAGTGAACGTCGCCGCACCTTTGGCACAAATACTTATTGCGGATTCCGCGGAATCAAAAACCTTAAAATCCTTACCTCCAACTAAATCAATACTTTCTGATTTGAGTTCAACAAATGGCATTCCGAAGCGAATATCTGGCTTGTCGCTTCCATACAAGCGCATGGCATCGGCATATGTCATTCGAGGAAAGTCCTCTAACTCAACATGCTTAACTTTAGAGAAGAGATGTTTCATCATACCTTCAAAATTTTGAAGGATATCTTCCCTATTCACAAAACTCATTTCACAGTCGATCTGAGTAAATTCCGGCTGTCTATCTGCACGTAAGTCTTCATCTCTGAAGCACTTCACAATTTGAAAATAACGATCTAACCCTGCCACCATCAACAATTGTTTGAATGTTTGCGGACTTTGAGGCAATGCATACCACTGACCTGGATTTAATCGGCTGGGTACTACGAAATCTCTCGCACCTTCAGGCGTACTTTTAATGAGCACTGGTGTTTCTACCTCGAGAAAAGACGCATTTGAAAGATAGTTACGAATCTTTTGGGCTAAATTGTGACGAAGGATTAAATTTTCCTTCACTGGGTTTCTACGAATATCCAAATAGCGATATTGCATGCGAATCTCATCGCCGCCATCGGTTTCATTTTCTATGGTAAATGGAGGCGTTTTTGATTCATTTAAAATCTCTAGTCCCTCCACCAATACCTCAATATCTCCTGTGGCAATTTGTTTATTCTTGCTACTGCGTTCACGCACCAAACCACTTGCCTTAATGACAAATTCTCTACCTAAACTTTCTGCATGTTTTAATGCATCTGGGTTTTCCTCTTCGTTAAACGCTAACTGAGTAATACCGTATCGGTCCCTAATATCAACAAATGCCATGGACCCCATCAGGCGCACCTTACTCACCCAACCGGAAAGCACGACCGATTTTCCAATATCTAAAGTTCTTAACTCACCACAATTATTCGTTCTATAACTCATTCTATTATTTCGTTTCGTTTAAGTGATCCCATCCTTGCGCTTTAATTCCGAAGGAATTTCCTGCTTTGGTATGTAGGGTATAAACCCCTTTGGTATCTGTGGCATGACCAATGATGGTAAAATCAATATCGCTTTTCATTTTGTCGTAATCATCTTGGCTTACGGTGAACAATAATTCGTAATCCTCACCGCCATTCAAAGCTGCAATGCTCGGATTTAGTTCAAAAGACAAGGCCGTATCCATAGTTTGAGGGTCGATGGGCAATTTATCTTCATAAATATCAAACCCAACATCACTTAATTGGCCCAAATGATGGATCTCAGATGCTACGCCATCGCTCACATCAATCATGGATGTTGGTACAATTTTCAATTCTTCTAGTCGGTCAATGATATCCAATCGTGCTTCTGGTTTTAATTGGCGACCAACGATGTAGTCGTAAGGTTCCAAATCTGGTTGCATTTCCTTATGCTCCATAAAAACCCGTTTCTCTCGTTCTAAGATTTGAAGACCCATGTATGCACCGCCAATATCACCACTCACAACCAGTAAATCACCCGGCTTGGCTCCTTTTCTGTAGGTGGTCTTTTTTAGGTTAGCTTCTCCCATGGCTGTTACAGAAATAACCAATCCTGATCGTGATGAAGTCGTATCACCACCGATCAAATCCACTTGATATTTCTCACAAGCCAAACGTATACCTTCATATAACTCCTCCACTGCTTCCAATGAAAAACGATTACTCATACCGATAGAAACCGTAATCTGACTGGGCTTGGCATTCATCGCTGCGATATCGCTCAAGTTTGCCGTAACCGCTTTATAACCTAAATGTTTGAGAGGCGTGTAGGTAAGATCAAAATGAACACCTTCCACCAACATATCCGTGGAAACCGCCATTACCCTCGTCCCTAACTTGATCAACGCGGCATCATCTCCAATACCCAAATGAGAAGATTTCTGTTTTGGTTCAAAATGTTTGGCTAGATGATCAATCAAACCAAATTCTCCTAGTGATGAAAGTTCGGTACGTTCGGTGTTTTCAAACATAGAGCAAATGTAGATATAATGTACGTACCTAGCCTATTTCAATGCGATACAAACATTCTTCGGCTCGGTAAAAAAGCGCATGGCTTCCCAACCGCCCTCTCTGCCAACACCTGAGCTTTTTGCACCTCCAAACGGAGTACGTAAATCTCGAAGCAACCAACAGTTCACCCACACAATTCCAAACTCTAATTGAGACGCAAATCGATGTGCCCGTGTCAAGTTATCGGTCCATACCGTAGCTGCTAAACCATATTCTGTGGCATTGGCAATTTGCAGCGCTTCCTCCTCTGTTTTAAAAGACATCAAGGTAATAACAGGTCCAAAAATCTCCTCTGTATTGGTCCTACAAGCGGGGCCCAACCCTTCAATGACGGTAGGTGCAATAAACCAACCTGACTCAAAACCTTCAGGATGCAATGCTTCCCCTCCTGCAAGTACACGACCACCTTCTTGCTTTGCCAATTCAATATAGCTGAGCACTTTTTCATAATGTGGTTTAGAAACTATGGCTCCCACTCTTGTTTTTTCATCTTGAGGGTCTCCAACCACCAAAGCTTTTGCTCGTTTTACCATTTCCTCCTTCACTTTATCGTATAAGGATTCATGCACCAGCAAACGACTACCGCAAAGACAGATTTCTCCTTGATTCAAAAAAGATGTATTCACCGTCGTTTTAATGGCCTTTTCTATGTCCGCATCCTCAAAAATTATATTCGGATTTTTACCACCTAATTCTAAACTTAGCTTCTTAAACATGGGACCGGCGGTGGCAGCGATATGCTTACCTGTGGCAGTTCCACCTGTAAAACTGATAGCCTTTATTCTTGGATGCTCCACCATGGCTTGACCTACTTTGGGTCCAAGTCCATGCACAATATTAAGAACCCCATGAGGCAGTCCAACTTCTTGGCAGACCTCTGATAATAAGTGAGCCGTTGCCGGTGTAAATTCGCTAGGCTTCGCTACAACCGTGTTACCAGCAGCAAGGGCCGGCGCTATTTTCCATGAGAACAAATACAGAGGCAAATTCCAAGGAGAAATACAACCCACCACTCCTATAGATTGCCTCAAGGTATAGTTTATCGCCCTATCTTCTGTGGCGTGACTTTCCGATGCGAACTGCATCGCTGCTGTAGCAAAAAATCGAAAATTCTGAGCCGAACGTATCATTTCATTCTTTGCTAACCAAAATGGTTTCCCTTGGTCTATGCTTTCTGCTAACGCAAACTCATCACGTCTTTTGTCTATTCCCTCCGCAATGGCATTGAGGTATTTAAACTTCTCTTCAGCAGGTAATACACTCCAATTTGGATAGGCCGCCTGAGCTGCATCATACGCCAAATGAACATCCTGATGGTCAGAATCTGGTACTTGTGCATAAACCTCCCCCTTGGCTGGGTTATAATTATCCATGGATTGGCCGTTTACTGCCTCTTGTAATTCTCCGTTAATAAAATTCAATACCTTCATTGTCTTAATTTGTGAATTCGGCAAACACTTCTGTCATTTTTGGATCTCCCCACATAGGGTCTTCTATGATTTGAATTCTATAGCCCTTTTGAGGTTGATAATTCAATTCCACGTTTCTATCCAACAATACACTGCGCGTTTGGGTTTCCCAGTTAATCATTTCAAGCTCGCCATTTACCATGGTAATTTCCCATTTCAAGAGAGATGCCATGGTATCTTTAGCCGTGTATCTAACTACCTGATAGATGCCAGAACTATCATTTGAAATAATATAGTTCGCTGTATCATTGGTGAGAACTTCTGGCGCATTTAAAAACCCACGAAGTTCGGATTTCCACATCTCTCGACTCATGGTATCACAAGACCATTGTTCTACTTCATCTTCCGTCGTCGTATGTTTCAGAATACCTTTATTGGTTGCTGTTAACTGTTTGATTTCTTGACTGAAATACTCTTCATAGTAGCCTCGTTCTCCAACTTCTTTTTCCATGTCGCCACAAGCGATAAGGAGTAATGGTATGAGTAAAAATAGTAGTCTAGGCATGAATCAAATTTTGACCTGTCATTTCCTTGGGTTGTAGCACCCCTAAAATACTTAAAATTGATGGAGCCACATCTGCCAACTTTCCCGACTCAATTTTCGCATTGGAATCTGACGTGATATACCAAACCGGAACCGGATTTGTAGAATGCGCGGTATTGGGAGATCCATCTGGGTTCAATGCAAAATCTGCATTCCCATGATCAGCGATAACGAGCATTTCATACCCATGTTGAATCAGTACTTCGCTGATTCGCTTAAGTTGAGTATCTACCGTTTCTACCGCTTTTGTTATTGCTTCGTATACACCGGTATGCCCCACCATGTCTGGATTTGCGTAGTTTAAACAGATAAAATCAGGCTGATTACTCTGGATAAAATCCACAGCCTTATTGGTCAACTCAATCGCGCTCATTTCTGGTTGCAAATCATAAGTTGCCACCTTCGGTGATGCTGCCATGATTCTATGTTCTCCCTTGAATTCGGCCTCTCTTCCCCCAGAGAAAAAGAACGTTACATGCGGATACTTCTCTGTTTCTGCGGCTCGAAGTTGTGTTTTACCAGCCTCTTCCAACACCTCCCCAAGTGTCATGGTCAAATTTTCATTATCGAATAACACACCCTCAATCTTAAACGTTTCATCGTATTCAGTGAACGTCTTGTAATGTAATTTCAGCGGTTGCATTTCATTCTCGGGAAAAGCTTCCTGTGTCAATGCTCGGGTAATTTGTCGACCTCTATCTGTGCGAAAATTGAAACACAGCACGGCATCTTCATTTTGAATATTTCCCGAATTCGAATCACCCAACTTGATAGGTTCCATGAATTCATCGGTGATGCCTTCATTGTAAAATTTCTTGATACTAGATATTACATCATTGCTTTGAACCCCAGTTCCATTCACCAGGACATCATACGCCTTTTTTACCCTTTCCCAGCGTTGATCACGATCCATGGCATAGTAGCGACCCACCACAGATGATAATTTAAATCTATCATCGGGTAAACGTCTTAGAAGTTTCTCAATATGGCCCAATCCGCTTTGAGGATCGGTATCTCTACCATCGAGAAAAGCATGGATATACACCTCTTTTATATTGGAATGTTTTAATTTATCTATCATACCCCATAAATGATTTTCGTGGGCATGTACACCTCCATCGGAAACCAAGCCCATTAAGTGCAATGGTTTTTGATTAGACTCGCAGTAATGAATTAATTCTTGCCATTCTTTGTTATCAGAAAGCTCACCATTTGATATAATGCGATTTATTTTGGCTAACATCTGCCAAACTACACGACCAGCACCAATATTCATATGGCCTACCTCAGAATTCCCCATCTGCCCGGTAGGTAATCCTACATTCTCTCCATCGGTTAATAACTCTGCATGGGGATATTGATCGTACAATGAATCGGTGAAAGGTGTATGGGCGTTTGAAATGGCATCGCTTGAGGTTCCGTCTCCGATTCCCCAACCGTCTAATATGATTAATGCAGCTTTCTTCGTCATTTTATGCAAAAATAACGATGCACCCACGTAAAAGGTTAAAAATCACGATATTTGTTTTGTGAAGAAAATCTTCCTCTTTCTTTTTGGGATAATGGCCTTATGTTCGGCAAGCGCGCAAGGCTCTACGCAATACTTCGAAGAACCGAGTATTCGTGTTATGGAAGAAAAACAGAAACATCTGCGTTCACAAGAAGATTACATGCTCAATGGCTATCGTGTTTTTATCAACCTATTCTCGAGTAGGAAAGCCGCTTCAGATTTTGAAAAAGAGTTCAATTACCGTTATGAGGGCTTTTCTACATGCGTTTTGGAGTACGATGAGCCCAACTTCAAGGCATATGCCGGCACCTATATCCTAAAAGCCGATGCGCAAAAGATGTTGAACCGTGTTAAACAAACCTATCCTACGGCTAAAATCATTCGCGTGAGTATTCCCAAGCCAAAGGACGAAGATTGATTTTTTGTTGAGGAATCGTATATAACTAATCCAATCTTAATCAAATTTGTTTCTAAATTTGTCTCTTCGTTCGATTTGAACATGAAAAAAGACCCCAAAATTGAAAAAGCCAAGGAAGATGTTCGTGAGATTTTCACGCGATTTCTCGAAGCTAACAAGCAGCGCAAAACACCAGAGCGCTATGCCATTTTGGATGAAATTTATTCAAATAAAGAACATTTTGATGTTGATGAACTCTACATCAAGATGAAAACCCGGAAATACCATGTGAGTAGAGCCACTGTTTACAACACTCTGGATCTTTTAGTTGAGGCTGGATTAGTTAAAAAACACCAATTCGGTCAGAATACGAGCCACTACGAACAAGCCTACGGTTACAAGCAACATGATCATTTGATTTGTAATCATTGTAAAAAAGTCATGGAATTCTGTGATCCTCGTGTTCAACAAATAAGTTCAACCATGGGCGGTTTATTAAAATTCAATGTAAATAATCATTCGTTGCATTTATATGGCGACCCCGTTATTGACGATGCGGGTCAATGTCAACAATGCCACGAACATATCAACCCAAAAGTTTAAATGATTGATGTTATTCTCGGCCTCCAATGGGGCGATGAAGGAAAAGGTAAAATAGCGGATTATCTTACCCCCAAATACGATATGGTCGCCCGTTTTCAGGGAGGCCCCAATGCTGGCCATTCGTTAGAGTTTGAAGGCAAAAAGTTTGTATTAAACACCATCCCTTCTGGGATATTTAGAAAAGGCATTGTGAACCTAATCGGAAACGGAGTCGTGATTGACCCCATTCGATTACGAGATGAAATTGACCGTATTAAAGATGAATGTCCTGATTATAAAGAGCGATTGCAAATTTCAAAAAAGGCGCATTTAATCTTACCGACTCATCGCATTTTAGATGCGGCTTCTGAAGCGGCCAAAGGGAAAGATAAAATTGGTAGTACCCTGCGGGGTATTGGACCTACTTACCGAGATAAAATTGGGCGTTCAGGTCTTCGAGTAGGCGATGTTCTAGAGGATGATTTCGAAAAGAGATATGAGAAGATTCGCGAACAACACTTGCAACAGATTGCCTTTTTAGGGTTCACCGATTTTGATATTCAAAAAGAAGAAACCTTGTTTTTTGAGTCCCTCGAATTTTTCAAAACCTTAACCTTGGTAAACAGTGAATATTTGATTCATTCATACATCAAACAAGGGAAAAAGATTCTAGCTGAGGGCGCACAAGGTAGTCTGTTGGATGTAGAATTTGGGACTTACCCATTTGTTACATCTAGCAATACGCTTTCAGGTGGCGTTTGTTCTGGACTAGGTGTTGCGCCAAAACACATCCGTAAGGTTTACGGGATTTTCAAAGCATATTGTACGCGTGTTGGTTCAGGCCCATTTCCTACTGAATTAGACGACACTACCGGTGATTATCTTCGTGAAGTAGGTCATGAATTTGGAGCGACTACGGGTAGAACCCGCAGAACCGGTTGGTTGGATTTGGTGGCTCTAAAATACACCGCCATGTTGAACGGAGTTGATGAGCTGATCATGATGAAGGGTGATGTTCTAAATGGTATGGAAGAATTAAAAGTGGCCACGGAATATGAAATCAAGGGTAATAACACCCAGGAAATGCCTGCAAACTTGTGTTCAACGGCAGTGAATCCTATTTATCAAAGCTTCCCAGGTTGGAGCAAGGAAATATCCCTTGAAAACGGATATGAAGCCATGGATAACACCTTCAAAGAATATGTAGATTTCATTGAGAAATACGTTGAAAGTGAAATCTCCGTGATTTCCATGGGACCAGGAAGAGATGAAACCCTAGTTCGTTGATAAACCATTTATGAAGATCATCTGCGTTGGTAGAAATTACCAAAAACACATAGAAGAACTTCAAAATGAAAAGCCCACAGAGCCTGTAATATTCATTAAACCCGACTCTGCTTTACTAAGAAATAATGCCCCTTTCTTCATTCCTGACTTCACTAAGGAAGTTCATTACGAGGTTGAATTGGTGCTTAAAATAAAAAAACTAGGAAGGCATATACCAGAACAGTTTGCATTGGATTATGTGGAATCTATAGGATTAGGGATTGATTTTACCGCAAGGGATCTTCAAGCTAAATTAAAAGCAAAAGGGCTACCTTGGGAAAAAGCCAAGGGGTTTGATCATTCTGCGGCTATTAGCAAATTCATTGCTGTACCCCAAAATCTGGATAATTTGAATTTTAGTTTGGAGAGAAATGGTAGCATCGTACAACAGGGCAACACCCAACGAATGATCCATAAAATTCCTCAACTCATTAGTCATATATCAGAGTACTTCACACTAAAGATTGGTGACTACATATTCACGGGTACACCAGAAGGTGTTGGACCCGTGATGAAGGATGATGAGTTAATAGGGAAAATAGAAAATCGGGAAATGTTCCGATTCCGTGTCAAATAGGACTTAAAGGCTCATCAAACGATGGAATTGATTTAATCGTTCATTGAGTTGGGCTTCATCTAAAGATTGCAGGCGCTCGGTTCCAAATTTCTCTACGCAATAGCTTGCCATTGCACTACCATAAACCACCGCTTTCTTAATTGCATCAAAATCTGTTCTATCCTGTTGCGCTAAGTAGCCGATAAATCCACCTGCAAAGGTATCTCCGGCGCCTGTTGGATCGAATACTTCTTCTAAGGGTAATGCGGGACAAAAGAAAGTTTCACCGTCTTCTCCGAATAACAACGCTCCATGCTCACCTTTCTTAATGATCAAGTATTTTGGGCCCATAGCTTGGATTTTACGGGCTGCCTTCACTAGGCTGTACTCACCAGAAAGTTGACGAGCCTCTTCATCATTGATGGTTAAGACATCGACCTTTGCAATTACTTGGTGCAAGGTATCAAGGGCTATATCCATCCAAAAGTTCATGGTATCCATAACCACCAATTTTGGACGCTTCTCGATACGCTCGAGGGTCTTCAACTGCACCTCGGGACTCAAGTTACCGAGCATGACATAATCTGGGCTTTTCCAATGGTCAGGGATAATGGGATCAAAATCACCTAGGACATTGAGTTCTGTTGTGATGGTGTCACGACTGTTCATATCCATGTGGTATTTACCATGCCAGAAGAATGATTTTTCTCCATTTTTGACTTGAAGTCCTTCAACATCTACCCCTCTAGCCTTTAAATCTTCAACAAAATCAAAATCAAAATCCTCACCTACTACGGCTACCAGGCCTACCTTTTTGCTCAGCATTGAACTTGCTAAACTAATGTATGATGCGGCTCCGCCAATGATTTTACCTGTTGAACCGAAGGGTGTATCGATGGCATCAAAGGCCACAGATCCAATAACTAATAGACTCATTTAATGGAAAAGAATAATTTTTTTTCAAAGGTATTGAAAATAAAAAGGAGTTCGCATACATTTGCAGTCCCGTTCGGGAATCAACCAACACTCCTCCATAGCTCAGTTGGTTAGAGCGGTTGACTGTTAATCAATAGGTCGCTGGTTCGAGTCCAGCTGGGGGAGCCAAAAAGCCACCATTAGGTGGCTTTTTTATGATTCAAATATTAAACCAGAGATTTATCCCAATGAATCATTGGGCGACACCAATGCTATGCAAGACCATGATATAAAATGGCAATTTCGATCACCATGTACTCGGTTGGGACTTTCCGAAATATTCACTTTCGAGGGAAATAACGTTAATCAAAAACCTTGAATATCAAACCAATTCAAATGAGAGTTGTATTATTACAAGCACATTTCATTGATCATGTTAAGAACGGTAATTACAGGTTCAGGCTCATATATCCCAGAAGAATTAATTGAAAACAAAGATTTCCTCAAGAATTCATTTTATACACCCGAAGGAAAACAATTCGAGAACAGCACCTCCGATATAATAGAAAAGTTTCATGCCATAACAGGAATCCAAGAACGCAGATATGCATCTAAGGAAATACTCAATTCTGACATGGCTGCAGAAGCGGGTTCCAAAGCCATCCTTTCAGCTGGATTTGATAAGGAATCCATAGATCATATCATTGTAGCACACAATTTTGGAGACGTATCGTCAAATGAACCAATACCAGATATGGTGCCTAGTCTAGCGAGTCGTGTTAAGCATAAGCTCGGAATAAAAAATCCATATTGTATTGCATATGATGTCATTTTTGGTTGCCCCGGCTGGATACAAGGTGTAATCCAGGCAGATTTATTGATCAAAACGGGGAATGCAAAAAGTATTTTGGTTATAGGTAGTGAGACCCTCAGTAGAGTTGCAGATCCGTTCGATAGGGATTCAATGATATATAGTGATGGAGCGGGAGCAACCCTAATACAGGCAATAGAAAGTGAGGATGAAATAGGATTAATCAAACACACCTGTATGTCGCACACGAATGAAGAAGTGCATTTTCTGATGATGGGTCAAGGTTATTACGAAGAATCAAAAAACGATAACTACATGAAAATGAACGGACGAATGATATATAACTATGCATTGAGTAACGTTCCGCCCGCATTGAAAGAATGTTTGGACTTATCTGGTTTGGATATTAGCGACATATCAAAAGTCTTAATACATCAGGCCAATGCCAAAATGGATGAAGCCATTATTCAGCGGCTTTTTAAATTATATGGCCAAAGTGAATACCCCGAAGAAGTTCTACCCATGAGTATTGATAAACTAGGGAATAATTCAGTAGCCACTGTACCTATGCTTTACGATTTGATCAAAAATCAGTTACTATCAGGGCATTCATTTCAATCAAGAGATGTCCTTCTTTTTGCATCTGTTGGAGCTGGTATGAATATCAATGCTTTTACCTACCGTCATCCCTAACCCAAGACCGTAAAAGCGCTATTCTATTGACTTAAACCCTTCAATTTCAAAGATGTAGTAGCGATATTGTTTAATATCTTCAAGCCTATTTCATAACAAACAACCTCCACGCACCAAGATTTTATTTGCTGCGATAAGTATGAATTAATGGTTTCAATCCGTTAAGAAATCGAAAATCGTGACTCTCTGAATCCGTAACGCCAATTTTAAAAGAAGCTCACAGCCCTTTTATTTTAAGCATTTAGACTCAAATTGATAAAAAAATATGTACGTTAATTCGTGGTAACGTATTTATTAGAAATACTAATTGAATCACCTACTGTTGATGAAAAATCAAATAAACACTCCATAGATCATATACTTAAGGAAAAATCATTTTTCGTTATTGTTATAATTACAAGAAGGAAATGTCTATTTTTAAGGATTATTTTGAGCAAAGCGAAATGAGGAACCTAGCAACCATTTATCAAGGAGAGCAGAGATATCATAAAATAAACGAAAAAGCTGAAGGCAGCGAAATACTGATTAACAACGAAACCTACTACAAAATATCTCATGTAGACCGGATGCGTCCGTTCTTTATGAGCATCGTGAGCAACTCTAACCATTGGTTATTTATTTCTTCCAATGGAGGGTTGTCTGCCGGTCGAAAGAACAGCAACTTTGCATTATTCCCCTATTACACAGAAGACAAAATCACAGAATCCAGTGAATTCAACGGGAGCAAATCAATTTTCTTGGTTTCCAAAAACGACAAAACTTACTTGTGGGAACCCTTCTCAAAAAGGCAAGCAGGGCTGTACCAAATACAACGAAACCTTTACAAGAACGCATACGGCAACAAGGTCATTTTTGAAGAAATCAATAAAGACCTTGGATTGAGTTTTTCCTATGAATGGAATTCGAGTAATGCTTTCGGTTTCGTTCGCAAATCCAAACTTAGCAATCATTCTTCCCAAGAATTAGAAATTAGAATTCTAGATGGCATTCAGAACATTCTTCCACACGGAGTAGAAGACGGCTTGCAGAATAGCGCAAGCAACTTAGTTGATGCTTACCGTAAATGCGAGCTAGAAAAAGATGGTAATATCGGGATTTATTCTCTGAGTGCGATCATCGTAGACAGAGCCGAACCAAGTGAGGCACTCAAAGCCAACATTGCATGGTCCATTGGGTTAGAAGGTTCAACTAAACTCATTTCTTCCTTACAGCTTGACGACTTCAGAAGAGGAGAAATCCCGCAAGAAGAAACTGATTTGAGAGCGGAAAGAGGTGCTTATTTCCTATCTAAAGATATTGTGCTGAGCCCTTCCACCAAAGAACATTGGACGATTATAGCCACAGTTAATCACACTGTGAATCAAATTGTGGATTTACAAAAAAGGCTCAACGACCCTAAACGTCTTTTAATTGAAGTAAACGAATCCATCGAAGAAGGAACACAAGAACTAATCAAGTTGGTGGCGGCAAGTGATGGATTACAACTCACTCAGGACAAAGCCAGCTATATTCGACATTTTTCAAACACCATGTTCAACATCATGCGTGGGGGAATCTTTGATGATAATTACTCCATAGAAAAACCTGATTTTCTCAAGTATATCGAAAAAGCAAATCGTCAGTTATTTCACGAAAAAAGTCACTTTTTTCAATCCTTACCTGCTGTTTTTGATTTAAACCACCTCAAACAAGCTATTTCTCTTGAGCAGGACTTGGACCTCAAGCGTTTAAGTATCGAATATTTGCCTCTCAAATTCAGCCGCCGTCACGGTGACCCAAGCAGACCGTGGAATAAATTCTCCATTAATACGAGGGATGAAAACGATGGCTCGAAAATCTTAGATTACCAGGGAAATTGGAGAGATATTTTTCAAAACTGGGAAGCATTGGTGCACTCCTACCCAGCATTCATTGAAGGAATGATTTTCAAATTCTTGAATGCCACCACCTTCAATGGATACAATCCTTACCGAGTAACAAAAGATGGCTTTGACTGGGAAACCATCGAACCAGACAACCCGTGGTCGTACATTGGATACTGGGGCGATCATCAGGTAATTTATCTTTTGAAATTTTTAGAATTTATCGACAAACACTACCCTGAAAAACTTCAGTCCTACTTTGCTAGTAACCTGTTTGTTTATGCGAATGTTCCGTATAAGATTAAGTCATACACAGAAATATTAGTTGATCCAAAAAACACCATCGATTACAATTTTGAAGAAGAAAAGAAAATAGAAGTTCGACGCGATAAAATTGGCTCTGATGGCACCTTGTTCTGCGATAAATATGGTAGCATTTACAAGGTGAATTTCATTGAAAAGATTCTTGCAGTGGTATTATCCAAATTGTCGAACTTCATACCAGAAGGCGGTATTTGGATGAATACTCAGCGTCCTGAGTGGAACGACGCAAACAATGCCCTTGTGGGTAATGGTGTATCCATGGTCACCTTGTACTATTTACGAAGATTCTTGAACTTCTTTGGTGAAGCATTAAAAGACTCAGACTTAACAGAAATTCCAATATCGAACGAACAGCATACCTTTTTTGAAAATGTAAAAAACACCTTTGAGAGTCATCAAACAGAACTAAAATCTAACATGAGTGACTCACAGAGAAAGATCATTTTAGATGGATTAGGAACGGCGGGAAGCGAATACCGAAATACCATTTACAATAACGGATTCTCTGGTGTTAAGGAACCACTCAAGATGGATGAATTGAGGGAATTTGTATCTCTTGCTAAAGTCTATCTCGACCACTCGATTGAAGCCAATAAGAGAGAAGATGGAATGTACCATTCCTACAATCTCATGACCTTAAAAAACAATAAAGAGGTTAGTATCTCTTTTTTGCCTGAAATGTTAGAAGGTCAAGTTGCTGTGTTAAGTTCTGGCTATCTCACAACAGATCAGTCCCTGAGTGTTCTAGATAGTTTAAAAGCGAGTGCGCTATTCAGGGATGATCAATACAGTTATATTCTATACCCAAATAAGGACTTACCCCGTTTTTTAGCTAAAAACACCATCCCTAAAGAACACATTGAAAAATCAAAACTATTCTGTACCCTATTGGAAGATGGTAACTCCAAGATAATCACTCAAGATGCCAACGGTGACTATCATTTTCACGGGACATTTAACAACGCGGAATTTCTAAAGAAAGCTCTCAGGGCACTTCCTAAAAAATACCTCTCATTGGTTGAAAAAGAAACAAATCTCGTATGCGATGTGTACGAGTCGGTGTTTAATCATAAGGCATTCACTGGAAGATCGGGTACCTTCTTCGGCTATGAAGGCCTTGGGTCCATCTATTGGCACATGGTTTCTAAACTCTTACTTGCCACATTTGAGACCATAAAAAAAGCCATTGATAACAAGTACGATGAAACAATCATCGGTCGATTATTCGATCATTATTTTGAGATAAAGGCCGGAATTGGCTCGCATAAATCTCCCACACTTTATGGAGCATTCTCAACAGATCCTTATTCTCATACCCCTGGAGGTAAAGGTGCACAGCAGCCCGGCATGACGGGTCAAGTAAAAGAAGATATCTTATGCCGATTTGGTGAAATGGGTATTTGTATGGAAAATGGCCGACTAGGATTTGACCCCGCCATTTTACATAAAGATGAATTCCTTAAATCAAAGGGGACTTTTGAGTATTACGATGTTGAACAGAAAAAACAAGAATTAGAAATCCCAGAAAACGCATTGGCCTTAACCATTTGCCAAGTTCCTGTGATCTATCATCGTGCAGACTCTGCCCGTATTGAAGTGTTTACTAAAAATGGAAGTTCGCGAGAAATCGAAGGCAATTACTTAGACATAGAACTAACACAAAGCCTATTCAACCGCACCGGTGACATTTCAAAAATTCATGTTTTCACCCTTAAATCATAATAACTGCAAATGAGTTCTCATTGGTTTAAATATTTCGTTTGGGCCCTTGGTTTAATAATGGGAATATTCGCTTGTTCTGATCCTAAAGAAATGAAAACACATAGAGACAAACATCCTGAAGAAATCCTTGGAAATCCAAATTACCAAGCCATTTCTTATGGTGGTTATCGCGGCCTAAGTAGAGACACTCAGCCTTCGTTAGATGAACTTAAAGAAGATCTACTTATCATGCACGCCGCAGGGTTTCGCATACTCAGAACCTATAATGTGCATTTCCTTCACGCCGAAAATACGCTTCGAGCAATCAAAGAACTCAAAACCGAGAACGATGAATTCGAAATGTATGTCATGCTCGGAGCATGGATTAGTTGCCAAGCTGCATTTACTGAGCTACCCAATCATCAATTCGAGAACGTTGCTAACGAGGATGAAGTAAAGGAAGCCGTGCGATTGGCCAAAGAATATCCAGATATCGTTAAAATAATAGCCATCGGAAATGAAGCTATGGTGCATTGGGCGGCTAGTTATTTTGTAGAGCCTGGAATCATATTAAAATATGTAAATCAATTGCAACAGATGAAATCGGACGGTGAACTATCCGAAGATCTGTGGGTGACGAGTTCAGATAACTTAGAATCATGGGGCGGTGGTTCTGAAGATTACCACAAGGAAGATCTTAACGCGTTGATCAAAGCCGTCGACTACCTTTCGGTTCATACCTACCCTTTTCACGATACCCATTATAATCCAGTTTTTTGGCACTCCAATGATTCGAGTGCCTCGAAAACTGAGGATATCGAAAATGCCATGAATAGGGCAGTAGATTATGCTAAACAGCAGTATTTATCTGTGTTGGAGTACACACGTAAACTGGGCGTTGAAAAACCCATACACATCGGAGAAACTGGCTGGGCTAGTATTTCTCAGGGCCTTTACGGAGATAATGGATCTCACGCCGCAGATGAATATAAACAGGCTTTGTATTATCAAAAAATTCGCGACTGGACCAACAAGGATAGTATTTCTTGTTTCTATTTTGAGGCTTTTGACGAACAATGGAAAGATCCTAACCATACGGATGGATCTGAAAATCATTTTGGACTATTTACACTAGATGGGCAGGCTAAACTAACCCTTTGGCCAATGGTAGATAAAGGAATATTTGATGGATTAAGCAGGAATGGGAATACCATTAGCAAAACCTTTAACGGCGATAAGGATTCGATACTCAACCATATCTTAAGACCTACAAAACCCTAAAAGATGAGGTATTTCAAAAGTTGGCATCATTTGATTCATGGCATCGTCCTTGGTGTTGTTATGCTGCTAAATCATGGATGCACGGTGGCTCAAAACGAGGTAACAACATCGGGAAGGTCTATCGCGGTAAATGAAGAACCTTATTTCATCAAAGGCATATGTTATCATCCCGTAAATATAGGAGAAACCCTACGGAGTTTTGACCATTTAGATAAAGACTTAGAGTTAATGTCAGAGGCAGGTATTAACACGATCAGGGTTTATTCGCCCATTGATGATGAGTCCGTGCTTGATCGTATACATACCAAAGGAATGAAAATAATCATGGGCATAGGATACAATGAAGAAGGTCGTTACGATATTCGTTCGGGAAGTTTTGTTCAATACGTTCGTAAATACAAAAACCACCCCGCTATACTTTTTTGGGAATTAGGAAACGAATACAATTATCATCCTGAGTGGTTCGAGGGTGATATCACTAATTGGTATAAGGCTCTAACAAAAGCCATTGATACAATCCACGCCATTGATCCTCGTCACCCCGTAGCTACAGCACACGGTGAAATTCCAGATTCGCTAGCCATGGCAATGATTCAAAACATCGATCTCTGGGGTCTCAATGTTTACCGTTGGGATCAACCCCAAACAGCCATCAAAGAATGGCTTAAACTCAGCGATAAACCCATGTATTTTTCCGAAGTAGGAGCCGACAGCTACATGAAGAAATCAGTCGCTGATTTATCAGAAGGTGTGAATGAAAAAGCACAAGCGAGAGCCAATCAAACCATACTTGACTCCATTCTTCAGGATTCACATAATGTTTGTGGATTAGCCGTATTTTCATTTACCGATGGCTGGTGGAAGGCGGGGAATCCCAATCAACAAGACGTAGGAGGATGGGCTCCTAATAGCAGCGGTGTGCCCTATGACGGAGCGCCTAATGAAGAATTTTGGGGCATTGTAAACATTGAACGAAACAAGAAATTGACCTACGACGTGTTGAAATCGAGATTTATAAAAACAACAATCAAAACCAAAGGCAAATAGATATCATGCAAAAAACCATCTACATACTGGGAAGTTTGATTCTTTTGCTATCCAATGGCTGTACCAAACAAAAATCCAACATGCAAGTATTTGAAACCTCCAAAAGTGGTCATCAATTAACTCAATTAAAGGAGTTTGAAATCGGTGAGACCATCGTGGATGTTGTGATCCATAAAGACATAAAAAAACAACGCATTACTGGCTTCGGTGGAGCGTTTACAGAATCTACAGCTTACCTGTTACATCAAATGAGTGAACCCAAGCAGACCGAACTACTAGATGCTTATTTTGGGCTGGATGGAGCTCAATATTCATTGACAAGAACACACATGAATTCTTGTGATTTTTCTCGATTCCATTACAGCTATGATTCAGTTGTCGGGGATACACAATTAGAGCATTTTTCCATTCAACCAGATAAAGAACACTTAATCCCGATGATCAAAGGTGCAATGCAAGTATCGAAAGATGGCTTTAAAATCATTGCATCACCATGGACCGCCCCACCTTGGATGAAAGACAACAACGATTGGGTAGGCGGCAAACTGCTACCTGAGTATTACGCTACATGGGCTTTGTTTTTTAAAAAGTATGCTCAATCTATGGCTACAGAAGGCATCAACCTATGGGGGTTTACCGTTGAAAATGAGCCATTGGGAAATGGGAATAATTGGGAAAGTATGCATTTCACTCCAGAGGAAATGAGTCAATTTGTCCAAGAGTATCTCGGTCCCGAGCTTGAAAAATCAAACCTTGACGACTTAGTCATATTGGGTTATGACCAAAATAGAGCAGACCTTAAGGAGTGGGTTGATGGAATGTTCCCAAAAGGTGGTTCAAAAAACTATTTTGATGGGACCGCTGTGCATTGGTATGAAAGCACCTATGACTATTTCCCTGACGAATTAGACTACGCTCACCAAATGGCGCCAGACAAATACTTAATTCAAACAGAGGCTTGTGTAGATTCTGAAATTCCCGTTTGGAAGGACGATCAATGGTATTGGGAAAAAAATGCCTCCGATTGGGGATATGATTGGGCCAGTGATGATAAAAAATACCTACATCCAAAATACATTGCTTCCCATCGTTATGCCAGGGATATTATTGGCTGCTTGAACCATTGGGTAGACGGTTGGATCGATTGGAACATGATATTAGATCGGCAGGGCGGACCAAACTGGTTTAAGAATTGGTGTGTAGCACCCATCATTGTTGACCCAACAACCGATGAAATCTATTATACGCCATTATATTACATCATGTCTCATTTCAGCAAATTCATTCGTCCTGAGGCACGCGTATTACAAACGAATCACGCACACACTGATTTACTGATAACGGCCACAGTAAATAAAGATAAAAGCCTTGTAATTGTGGCATTTAATCCGACAAACAATATGATAACCTATAGACTAAAAGGCATTGGAGATGATAGAGAACTCTCCATCAGCCCAAATGCCATACAAACCATTATCGTTCAACCATAAATTTAAACCAATGTCCGATTCATTCACACAACCACAAAAAAAAGTATCACTCGGCTATAAAATTGCATTTGGCTTTGGCATGTTAGCCAATCAAATGTATCCCGCTGCTCTGGGCGTTTTCATCATTGTTTTGGTGCAGGATTTAGGATTTGCCGCCATTCTTTGGGGAATCCTGCAATTTGCTCCAAGAGTCGTGGACGCCATAACGGACCCAGTCATGGGTTTCATATCAGATAATACACGATCCAAATGGGGCCGAAGGCGACAATACGTTCTTATTGGAGGAATTATCATTTGTATTTCCTATATCGCTATGTGGCAACTCTATGAAGAAAATGGGGTGATGTATAACTTCGTTTATTTCTTATCGTGGTCGTTGGTGTTTTATCTAGGGCTTACCATTTTTAGTGTTCCTTATCTCGCATTGGGATATGAAATCAGCGACGACTTTCACGAAAGAACTCAGATCATGGCTATTTCACAGTTCATTGGTCAATGGGCCTGGGTCATTGCTCCATGGTTCTGGGTAATCCTATACGATCCAAAATGGTTCCCTGAAGGAGCTGCGCAAGGTGTAAGAGACTTATCCGTTTGGGTTGCTATCCCTTGCTCCCTATTCGCCATCATTCCTGCATTATTTATCAAATCAAAATCTACTGTTGATCGCACAGACTTCCTACCGATAAATGCCCGATACATAGGAAAAAGCGTTTCAAATATTTTCAAGTCTGCTTTTGAGTCTTTTAGAATCAAGTCATTCAGACAAATTGCTGGCGCTACCTTTCTTATCTTCAATTCGTTTAATATTACTGGAGCATTTACCTTTCTCATCATTGTACATTATCTGTTCAATAGTGACCCCGCAAGCGCCGGAAATTGGCCAGCTTTGCACGGCTCAATTGGTGCAATATGTACCACTATTCTTGTTATACCCATTGTGACATTCATGTCAAAAAAACTCGGTAAGAAAAGAGCTTTCATTATATCGCAATTGATTTCAATCATAGGGTATATCTTGTTCTGGTTTCTTTTTATCCCAGGGAAACCCTATCTATTCTTGTACGCACTACCCTTTCATTCTTTTGGGATCGGAAGTCTATTCACCATTATGATGAGTATGACCGCCGATATTTGCGACATCGATGAACTCGAAAATGGAAAGCGCCGTGAAGGTGTGCTTGGTGCTGTGTATTGGTGGACCGTTAAATTAGGCTTTGCAATCGCTGCACTTACCGGAGGGTTCATCCTAAATTTTGTTGGTTTCGATGCCAATAATGTTACGGCTTCGGCAATCGATGGAATGCGTATGTTTTACTCCGCCCTTCCTATAGCCGGAGTTATTGGCGCTATTTTCATTATGAGGAATTATAACATTACGGAAGAGAAAGCCAACCAAGTCAAAGAACAACTTAAAATTCAAAGAGAAAAATCATAATACACCATGTCCTACAGAAAAGAAAAAATCCAATCCCTTTTGGGCATCGATACCAATCAATTAGATCGAGAAGCCCTAATTGAACACAGCAACACCTTTTTTCAAAATGGTATGCACGGGCTATGTTTCAGTCCCTATGAAGAAGGTCAGAAACCGGGCGATCCCATTTCCGACGATCAGATCAGACGAAAACTTGCCCTCATAGCACCACACACAAAATGGATTCGGACATTTTCCTGTACAGTAGGAAACGAGCGCATTCCCAAAATAGCTCGTGAATTCAATTTAAAAAATTTGGTTGGAGCATGGTTGGGCGAAGACAATGAACTCAACGAAGCTGAAATTGAAGGGTTAATTGAATTAACCAAAGAAGGTTTTGTTGATATCGCTGCCGTGGGAAATGAAGTGATGTACCGAGGAGATTTAACCGAAGAGGAACTCATTGATTACATGCAAAGAGTCAAAAAAGAAATCCCTAATACGCCCATGGGCTATGTGGACGCCTATTATGAATTTACTGATCGCCCAAACATCACCGAAAATTGCGACGTTATTTTGGCTAACTGCTATCCTTATTGGGAAGGATGCAGCATCGAATACTCTTTGGTTTACATGAAACAAATGTATTACCAAGCCATGGCCGCTGGAAATGGTAAAAAAGTTATCATTACTGAAACTGGTTGGCCAAGTCAAGGAGAGAACTTGGAAGGTGCATATCCAGGTTATGAAAACGCGCTTAAATACTTCATTAATGCACAAAACTGGTCAAAGGAAGACAACATCGAAATGTTCTACTTCTCTGCATTTGATGAGTCTTGGAAGATTTCAGCAGAAGGAGATGTTGGCGCTTATTGGGGAATTTGGGATAAGGACGAGAATTTGAAATTCTAATCTATGGACTATTCAGAAGTCTTAAATATCCCCCACGGACAAGCCGTATGCTATTCAGGGTACAGAGATGGTCAACGCCCTGGTGAGAAATACCCTACATACGAAGAGGTAAAGGAAGACCTGCAGATTATACAGCGTAAATGGAAATATATCCGTTTATACAGCTGCGATACACATTCAAAAACCGTATTAGAGGTCATAGAAAAAGAAAATTTACCTATTAAGGTGATGCTCGGTGTATTTATTGAAGCTGAAGTAAATAATGCCAATTGCCCATGGGGTGGTGTTTATTCAGATGAGCAATTAACGACGAACAAAAAACAAAATCTTGAAGAAATCAATCGGCTCATCGCATTCGCAAATCAATACCCGCATATCGTTTTTTCTCTCTCTGTAGGAAATGAAGCCTGTGTAGACTGGACCGATCATTTGGTACCTGTTGAGAAGGTCATTGAATACACCCGTTTAGTAAAAAAGAAGGCACAACAGCCTGTTACCTTCTGTGAGAATTATGTTCCTTGGTTGGATAAACTCGTTCCTTTAGCAAAAGAATTAGATTTTATCTCTATACACACCTACCCCGTTTGGGAATACAAAAATATTCATGAAGGGATGAGTTACACCATAGAGAATTACGAGGCTATCCAAAAAGAACATCCCGATAAGCTCATCGTCATCACGGAAGCAGGATGGGCTACCCAATCTAATGGCCTTGGGATTCCCAGAGAAAATGTCAATCAAGAAACTCAAAAATTGTACTTCAAAGAATTGGAGCGTTGGTGTGCGAACGAGAAAGTACTCACCTTTGTTTTTGAAGCTTTTGATGAATCATGGAAAGGCTCGAATGACCCGGATGAACCTGAAAAACATTGGGGGCTCTATACAATTGACCGCATGCCAAAATTGGCCATGCAACCCGCGATGTACAAGTAATAATATGTAAAGTTTTGTTTACATTGTCTTTTGATCTATTTTTGTAAACAAAACTTTACAAAAATGACGAACGAACGTAAAAAAATAACCCTTAGATTAGCGGTAGCTACCTGGACATGGGTTGGTTCCACAGCCCTAACCTCATTCGGACCTCGTTTCATCTGGTCTGAAGACAATTATAATCTATCCGCCTTATCCTTACTTTTAAATGTCATTCTTGGACTTTGGATGGTCTTAAGCCTGAGAAGGTTGTTTCTCAACTTTGACGAATTGGAACTAAAAATACATTTGGATTCATTAGCCATCACACTAGGTTTATCTGTAGTTTTTGGAATGGGCTTTAATATCTCTGAACAAATAGGACTTCTTCCCTTCAAGGCTGATATTAGTGCATTGATTATGTTTATGAGTCTGTGTTATTGGTTCAGTCTATTGATCAATCGCCGTAGATATTTATGAAGAATAAACTTCAAGAGCTAAGAAAGAACCGGAAATTAACCCAAGAACAGTTGGCCGAAATTATTGGTGTTTCCCGCCAAACCATTAATGCGATTGAAAAAGATAAATTTGACCCTAGTTTACCTACCGCATTCAGAATGGCACAATTGTTTGAAAAGAAAATTGAAGATATCTTCCTGTTTAATGACAAAGATTAAGTCTTTCCTAAACTTAAATATTGGGATAATTCTATTAATCCTAACCTCTACTTCTGGGAGCTTAAAATGTCAAACCCTCGTGGTGCTTGGAACCCTACAAGATGGAGGTTCACCCCATATGGGATGTGAGAAATCTTGTTGTCAAACAGCAAAATCCAATGACTTTGTTAGTTGCCTAGGTGTTTACGATGATTCAGGTTCAATCATCATTGATGCCACACCAGATTTTGAAGCACAAAGCAGATATCTGAAGAGGATTAGTGGTCATAACAAATATTCTATTTTTCTAACCCATGCGCATATCGGACATTATACCGGTTTGATGTTTTTAGGGCGTGAAGTGGCAAGCACCAGACAAATACCTGTGTATGCAATGCCAAGAATGAAAACATTCCTTGAGCAAAATGGGCCTTGGAGCCAGTTGGTAAAACTCCGTAACATCAAACTCAATAAACTCCATGAAGACAGCTTAATTAAGACTTTAGACCAGTTACAAATCACACCAATCAGCGTTCCTCATCGAGATGAATTTTCAGAAACCGTCGGCTACTCATTAAAAGGAAAAAATAAACGCGCACTATACATTCCTGATATAGATAAATGGTCAAAGTGGGATCAGTCTATCGATTCACTCATCAAAATACATGATTATGTTTTCATTGATGGCACCTTCTTTTCAGATGGTGAGATCCCGCGCCCCATGTCTGAAGTCCCCCACCCTTTCATTGAAGAGTCTACAAAACGGTTTTCAAGTTTAGATCGCTACCATAGAAATAAGATCTACTTCATTCATTTGAACCACTCCAATCCTGCAAGGAATAGAGATTTCCAAGGCCGAAAAATCATTGAGTCTACAGGTATGCATTTCGCCAATTTTGGAGATACTTTTACGTTATAAGAGCATGAAACCTCATAACACCGATGAATATTTCCTTTCAGGCTGTGGACGATGCAAACTCGGCGGAACTCCCCAATGCAAAGTACATCGATGGTCTGAGGAACTCGCCCTGATGAGAGAAATCATTTTGAGCACATCGGTAAGTGAAGAACTCAAATAGAGTACTCCTTGCTATACCTCCGAAGGAAAAAACCTGTTCATTCTCGCGCCATTTAAGGACTACATGGCCATAAACTTTTTCAAGGGTTCACTCCTCAATGACCCCAACAATCTATTAACCAAACCCGGTGAGGAGACACAAGGTGGTCGCCAAATGCGCTTTACAGAAACCTTGGCTATAGAGAAGCATCAAACTGAAATCATTCGTATGATCAATGAAACCATCCAAATTGAAAAGGATGGTAAAAAAGTGGAAAGTAAAACTGTTAACGAGGCTGATTACCCCGAAGAGTTATTACAAATATTGAATGAACAACCCGAACTCAAACGTGCGTTTGACACTTTAACACCAGGTAGAAAGAGGAGCTATCTGATTCATTTTGGATCAGCTAAACAATCCAAAACACGCACTTCACGCATTGAAAAATGTATCCCTAAAATTTTGAAGGGTAAAGGGTATATGGAATAGCCTTTACTACATTTGAACGTAGCTATGAAAATCATTAAAATCCTCACACTTGTTTTACTACTCTTAGGCGCTCTATTATTTGGAACCCTAGCGTACAATGGTGCATTTCAAAAAGTCAATGTCGAAAAAGGTACCCAAGGGGGCTATTGGATCGTAGGCTTCGATCATAAAGGATCCTATCAGGAGATTGGTCCAACTTTCAATAAGGTACGTGATATGGTGAATGCTGAGAATATTGACTCCAATTTGTATGTAGGGATATATTTTGATGATCCTGGAAAAGTAGAGGAATCAAAACTTCGTTCGATTGCTGGAATGATCATTAAAGACACCACCTACTTGAGCAAACTCAAACCTAATTATCCTAAACTTAAATTATTCTCAGTTCCAAAGTCATATTCCTATTTCACTGAATTAGAAACCAAGGGAATGATATCCATGATTATTGCCGCGATAAAGGCTTATCCTGCACTAGGAGAATCCATCACCAAAGACAAAGCTGCGCCGAATGGCCAAGGCCTAGCTTTTGAGGAATATCACACCGGTTTTACACGGTTTGTAATGCAGGTAGAATAATCCCTACAAGGAAAAATCCACTTTGTAGTAGAACAAAGGCAATAGCCCCAATTGGTAGTTTACTCTACGATAAGGAGGCTCATTGATGTACGTGTAATTCAGAATATTACGATTATTGGTAATATTCACTAAATCGATTGCAAACTCATGCGATACCTTTTTGGCGTTATACCGATAGCTTATCCGAAAGTCAAAGCGCATATACGGCTTACCAAATCGTTCGGTATTCTTTAGTTCATCCAACTCTCTGTATTCACGGAATGCGACTGAAGCGCTTGAATCAATGGGAGAAAAGCGTCGCGCACCCGCAAATGTTGCCTTTCCTCCTATATTGATGATATGCCTCTTTCCTATATTAAACTCTTTTGCAAACAAGGTATTAATGGCATAGTCTGTATTGAAGTCAGAATTACGCCAAATACCATCACTACCCACATATTCCGCATCAAATACACTCGCTGAAAACAAATAGTAAAATCCCCTAGAGAAAAAACGCTCCAAGGTAAATTCTGCGCCGTAGTTATATGCTCTACCCTCGTTCACAAGTCGATTTGGGAAAAAACGACTAAATCCAGAACCAGTATTGGCCAAACTAAAGGATGAAGAGACCTCTTCAACGGGGATATCCCATAGATTTTGATAATAGGTTTCTACCTTTATTCTACCTGCGGCCCCAAGGGTCATATCCCAACCCAGTACATAATGTGCACTTTTCGTCAGACCCATATCCAAATTATAAGGGTGAACAGAACCTGGCTTTTGGTAATAATATATATACGGGGATTGAGTTTGGGCGTGCACCCCAGTTCCAAAACTAAGTCGTTGCTTTTTATTTATTTGATAGGAAGCGGAAAAACGCGGCAAAAGCCAGGCTGTGGAAACTTCGTATGCAGGGTGATCAAGTTGTGGGGCTTTATCCTTCATTAACGGGAAATATCCGATACCGAATATTTGTGATTGAACACCGGAAACGGTGGTTAATGCTCGAGTCCAACGCTTCTTCCACTGAATATAAGGGATGAACATATCGCCTGTTCCAATGGCATTCCAACGAGTTGACCACTTCCAATAATTACTCAGATTAGGATTCAAGTTCAATCCAGAATCAAAGTATGTGTAGAAGTACCGTCGGTATTGTATCCCATATTTGAGGCTTGAACCAGGACGCAGCACATTGTTCACGAATAGATGTGTTCCTAATGATTGCTCCTGGAAACGATAATCCAAATTGGGCACCACGGAATCTAATTTCAGAGAATTAAACATCTCGTCCTCGCGATAAAATGTATCCAAAATGGTAAAAAAGGCGAGTTGATGTTTGGCATCAACCCCTTGGTGATTAAAACTAACAACTCCTTTGAAATATGAATGATCACTTAGTCTTTTTTGGTAGCTAGCACCAATGATTCCCATATCAGAACCAAAAAACTGATCTCTGTCGTTATCTCCGTACAGATTTCGGCTCGATTCTAACTTATCGGAAATCATGATATCGATATCACTCATACCTCCCATCCCGAAAAGCGAAAAACTCGCTTGATTTTTTAGGGGGAATTTCAAGTGAAATGAAGCATCCTGATAACGAGGTATAGCATCCGTCCCGATGGGTACATTCAGCGAATTCAACATGGTTAGAGTAGAATATCGGTAGGTAACCAAATAGGATGCTCCTTTATCGTTCAGAGGGCCTTCCGTGAGGACATCCCAACCTAAAATACCAAACTGGCTACTCACTTCGTGTTTTCGGGTATTGCCTGGCCTGAGTTTCAAATCAAAGGCACCTGAAATTCCATTACCATATTCAGCGGGAAATGCTCCCGTAAAAAAATCACTATTGGATAAGATTTTATTATTTATGATTGAAACGGACCCGCCCGTCGTTCCCGGTATGGCAAAATGATTGGGATTGGGGATATCGATACCTTCCACACGCCACAAAATACCTGCGGGTGAATTCCCCCGGATCACAATATCATTTCTTGAATCGTCCGCTCCTTGAACACCTGCAAAGTTCGAAGCCATACGCGCAGGGTCACCACGGCTGCCGGCAAAACGATCTGTTTCCTCTACGGTAAACAACCTTGCAGAAATCAATGCAGCATCGTTATTCGTCTGATCATGATTCTTTCGTGAAGTAATTTTCACCCCCTGCATACGATCCACAAAAACCCGATTTAATGGAATGTAATAATCTCCTTGTTTTCCCGAAGTTAGAATCATTCCTGGCATGGTTTTCACCTCATAGCCTTGGGCTTTTATGATGATTTCGTTTCTGCCCAAATGTACATTTGAAATAAAGAATCTCCCCTCTTCATCTGAAGTGGTCATCTGTAGAGAATCTCTGTTACTCTCCCAAACTACTTTTATCGTTGCTCCTGACAAAGGAAATTCAGTTTCTGCATCTGAAATTTTACCTCCAACAGCTTGATACATCTGTCCGAACAAGGAAAGAGCAAATGAAAAGAATAAGGTAATGGTATACTTTTTCATAGCGAAGAATCAAATCTACGGTAAAACTAAAAGGCCTTTTCGTAAATCCGAGAAATTGCATCAGACAAATCCCAATCTTTTGATGTAAGGGTATTGCCTGCATCGTGCGTGGTTACTTGCATTTTGATCGTGCAATATTCCCACTGAATACTCGCATGATGATTTTGACGTTCCATTTCCCCAGCACATTCTTGTATAAAAGCAGCAGCTTGCACAAACCGATCAAATTCAAACACTACCGATAATTGGGCTTTATTTTTATCCCATGCCTTAACCATAATCAAACAACCTAAAAAGGGCTAAATCGTTTGTTTCCAAATGATTAAATTCTCATCAATTAATCCACAACACCCGAAGTAAGCCCTGATATTATTTAAATTGAGGATGTTATGGTGTTTCGAATATTATCTACCGATACCCGGGTGTTTCTCGATGAATACATCAGAGATTACTTACAGAAAAACCCCAAAGCCCAAATCATCATCGGCTGCGATTCAAAAAACCGCGATGATGAAACTGTTTACGGGCTTGTGGTTGTTTTGTACAAAAACAAAAAGGGTGGACATGTCTTGTACGGTAAGGAGCGTGTGCCACGAGTAAGAGACCGCTGGTCCAGACTGTGGAAAGAGGTGGAATACTCTGTAGACATGGCAAATCAATTGGTGAAAAGCGGCTTACCGAAGGCTACCTTTATTGACTTAGACCTTAACCCTGACCCTCAATTTAAATCAAACGATGTGGTAAGAGCCGCGGTTGGATTGGTAGAATCAATGGGCTATCAAGCAAGAACCAAACCTTACAGTTTATGTGCTAGTTACGCTGCTGATAAAGTCTGTTAAGGCGATTAAGTTGATATTTTCGATATTCCGTCGAGAACAAACGGGAGCCTAAATTCTTCGTCTGTACTTTTGATTTCGCCCCATGCTCAAAGTACAACACGTATACAAATATTTTGATTCTGTTTGCGTAAACGATGATATTTCGTTAGATCTAAAATCCGGTGAGATTTTTGGCTTATTAGGTCCCAACGGCGCTGGTAAAACTACCCTCATGCGCATGCTTGCCACCGTCACCACAGCAGACCGAGGTGAAATCTTAATTCAAAATGAGTCGTTATCACCAAATCATATTCCCATCATCGGATATATGCCCGAAGAACGAGGACTATACCGAAAAATGACGGTGGTAGATCAACTTCTTTATTTCGCAGAACTCAAAGGGCTTAACAGACCCAGTGCAAAAGAAGAAGTAAAGAATTGGATGAAAAAACTCGATATCATTGATTGGGCGGACAAAAAGATGGAGGAGTTATCCAAGGGCATGGCACAGAAAATCCAATTTATTTCTACCATTTTACATCGTCCCCAATTCCTTATTCTAGATGAACCTTTTAGCGGATTTGATCCGGTAAATGCAGACCTCATCAAAGATTTAATCTTGGATCTTAAAAATGAAGGAACCACGATTTTATTCTCAACCCACCGTATGGAAAATGTAGAAGAGCTTTGCGATCGTTTGGCCATTATTCACGAGGGAAAGAAAATTTTAGATGGCAAAATTTATGATGTTCGGAGAGACTTCTTCGACAATGAATACGATGTGGTTCTTTCTGAAAACATAAAATTCCCAGATCATTACCAAATCTCTTCGAGTCAAGAGGATCATGGGAAATGGACTACAAGAATCAAACTAGCAGAAGAACAATCGTATCAAGAACTCATGGATTTCAGCTATCGCACGGGTAAACTGCTAGGTATTTGGGAATACCTCCCTACCATGCACGAAGTGTTTGTAAGCCAAGTATCACCCTCAAAGCTTAGCAAATCATGAAGAACATCTGGGTTGTATTAAAAAAGGAATATCTCACACGAATAAAGAACAAAACCTTTATCGTCATGACCTTTTTAGCCCCCATACTTGTGGCCTTGTTTTATGCGGGAGCTATATATTTTGCTGTAAATGGAGGGGACGATAATGCACAAAAAGATATTTACTTCGAAGCCGAATATTGGGAGGCGAATCCTTCAGAATTAAATTTTGACAACTTCAAATTCCACCAAGCCACCAACGCGACAGAGGCCATATTAAAAAATATTGATGAAAATCCAGATATCGCATGGCTTCATATTGAAGACCAAGATATTCGCTTTTTAGACAGCGCCGAATTGGTAACGGGTAGTGGTTTTTCTGTTAAACACGTTTCCCAAATCGATGGTCACATCAAAAATAAAATACACGAAACCTTACTTCAAAAGAATGGTATATCTGAAACGACCCTCGAAAGCACACAAGTCCAGGGTGAAATCACCACGTTTGAACTAGATGACAAAGGAGACGTAACAGGTAATAACGCAGGGTTGAAAAGCATTATTGGCTTTATCCTAGCCTTTGTGATCTACATGTTTATATTCATTTACGGGTCTATGGTGATGCGTTCAGCAATGGAAGAAAAAACCAACCGTATTGTGGAGGTCATCGTTAGTTCTGTAAAACCCTTTCAATTGATGATGGGTAAAATTCTTGGTGTTGCCCTTGTTGGCCTATCTCAATTCATTGCTTGGGTATTACTCACAACTGGATTTTTAACGGTAGTTGGTCAACTCCTAAAGCAACCTCAAAACTTGAATGAGGCCACAGTGACCAAAGGAAAAGAGGCGATTGAAATATTACAAGGCCTACATGCCCTACCCATTGGAGAAATATTGACCATATTCGTTTTGTTTTTCTTGGGAGGATACTTACTCTACAGCAGCATTTTTGCGGCCATTGGTTCAGCTGTGAATCAAGAAACCGACGTACAGCAATTCATGTTACCTGTTAGTCTTCCCTTGGTATTTGGCTTTATCATCGCCCAGTCTGTGGTGTTTCAGGCACCTAATGGTCACTTAGCGCAAGTATTTTCTATGATTCCTTTAACAAGCCCAGTAGTAATGGCGGTGCGAGCTCCTTTCGATGTTCCAATATTGGAAGTAGTGGGAAGCTTTTTAATCTTGGTAATCACCTTCCTAGCCATGGTGTGGGTATCCGGCAAAATATACAGAATTGGTATCCTCATGTACGGTAAAAAACCGAGCTGGAAGGACCTATTCAAGTGGATTCGACAATCTTAATTTAGAACAGCCCCATCTGTGGGTTATCCCCACTCTGCTTGGGCTCAGTGGTATCCGTTTTATCTAATTTCTCGGGCTCTGTATTGGTTGGTCCGGAATTGGAATCATCCGATGAAGGCTTTACTTCTACTTTTTCCTCCTCGATTACCTCAGGCTCGCCATACTTTTCTGATAGTAGTTTAATCTTTTTAACCTTATCAGCTGTCAAACGGTTACCAATGGCCTTCCAACCTTTGATTTCGATAAACTCAGTAATGTTTAACTCTTCGGAGGATACCTCTTTCTTTTTATTTTCGGTTGACAGCTCGATCAACATGGGCTCCGCCAACGCTAACTCTATCAGCTTAGACCCTTTTTCTTCTGAAATGAATTGGAACTTTTTATTCTGTGTAGCCGTTTCTATTAAAAAGCGTTTAACGAAATAATGCTTACCCTTTCCGTCATAGTGCACACATTGGATAGGCAAATCCGCAAAAAACTTCTGAATATGGTACACCTCATTGGGTTCAAATCGGTTAATTAGTTCATAGTTTGTAAGTTCATAAGACCCTTCCTTATAAATCACCAATACTTGGTCCTGTCCATTGAACTCACCAAGGTAGGAACCTTTTTCATCGCCGTTTAACCTACCCGTGATATCATCCCACCAAATATTAACTCCGCCTAAGGTCGAACCACCTTTCTCTTTTAGATCTACCTTACGTACGTTATACTTGGTAATTTGATTTCCACCCGCTGTTTTTCCTTTAATGGCAAGCTTGGCAAAATCATAATCAAATTGTTTTAATCGAGCATTCGCAGAGGCACTCAAGAATATATTTACCTTTTCTGCTTCACCATTTGGGTTTGCAGAGAAATAGAGCACCTTGGTTTTTGGATGCTCCTTAGCCATGTTATATACTTTTTCTCGAATCAAACCAGTAGCATTGAAGCGCTTTGCCATCGCTTTTTTGCCTGCACCGTCCCAGTAAATCAAGTTATACGTGGTGCGTTCATCCCCTTTACGCCAAATCCCGACGTAAATGATTTCTTTTCCAAAGAAGTGCTTATCACTCACTTTAGCGATCGAATATGAACCGTCTGAACGGAAGGCTATAATGTCATCAATATCACTGCAATCCGTTATATAATCATCTTTCTTCAATCCTGTACCCACAAATCCTTCCGCGTAATTTGCATACAGCTTAACATTAGCTACTGCAACAATATTGGCGTCGATAGTATCGAAAATCCTAATCTCTGTTTTACGCTCTTTACCTTTTCCGTATTTCTTTAATAATTGGCGGAAGTACTCAACAGCAAAATCGGTTAAATGCTCTAAATGGTGTTTCACCTCATCGATTTCATGCTCAATTCCCTTGATTAACTCATCTGCTTTAAACTTATCAAACTTGGAAATCCGCTTAATTTTAATTTCCGTGAGACGCACGATATCATCTTGGGTCACTTCTCTTTTGAGAAGTTTTTTGAATGGATCTAGACCTTTATCAATAGTTTCGATTACCGACTCCCAAGTTTCACATTCCTCAATATCGCGATAGATTCGTTCTTCAATAAAAATCCGCTCAAGTGAAGAGAAATGCCATTTGGACTCTAATTCGCTTAACTGTATTTCGAGCTCACGTTTCAGCAATCCGCGGGTTAACTCGGTGGAGGATTTTAAAATATCTGTGACTCCTATAAATTTAGGAGTGTCATTCTCAATCACACAAGCAAGCGGAGAGATGGATACTTCACAATCGGTAAAGGCATATAGCGCGTTGATGGCGATATCAGCAGATATGCCAGGACCCAACTGCACCTCAATTTCTACGTCTTTCGCGGTATTGTCTATGACCCTTTTTACTTTGAACTTGCCACTATCGCTGGCTTTCAAGATGCTGTCAATCAACGATCCCGTTGTTGTACCAAAAGGAATATCCTTGATCAATAAGGTACTCTTGTCTTTTTCTTCAATTTTTGCTCGTACCCGTATTCTACTTCCTTTTCGGCCATCGTTGTACTGACTAAAGTCTGCACTACCACCGGTTGGGAAATCAGGAAATAGTTCAATCTTCTTTCCTTTTAAAATGGATATACTTGCCTCACAAAGTTCAATAAAATTATAAGGCATAATCTTGGTACTCAGACCCACGGCAATACCCTCTACTCCTTGTGCTAATAGCAAAGGAAACTTCATGGGCAGTTGAATGGGCTCGCGTTTTCTGCCGTCATAACTACGCTGCCATTCCGTGGTTTTGTCGTTAAACGCCACCTCCTTTGCGAATTTGGAAAGACGAGCTTCGATATATCTTGGTGCCGCCGCCGAATCACCCGTGCGTACATCACCCCAGTTACCCTGAGTATCAATAAGTAGATCTTTCTGACCAATATTTACTAATGCATCACCAATTGCCGCATCTCCATGAGGATGATAAGCCATCGTTGCACCGATGATGTTTGCCACCTTATTGAAACGCCCATCGTCCATTTCATTCATGGCATGCAAGATTCTTCGCTGTACTGGTTTCAACCCATCTTCTAATGCTGGAATTGCACGTTCAAGAATTACATAACTCGCATACTCAACAAACCAATCCTTAAATAAGCCGCCCACCGGCTTTACATCACCCGTATCGACATTGGATTCAGCACCGTCATTTTCAGGCTGTTTTAATTCTGGATCGTTTACGTTTTCTGCTTCGTTCTCCATCTTGCAATGCCAAATTTACCATTATTATATGGTGCTTATTTCACACGTTATACACACCAAATAAGTCTTTTATTCAATTGATAAATCGACCAAATCACAAGGAGAAACGCTACCTAGTGTGTCAATCTGTCAGTATAATATTAACTTTGTTATTCATGCAGGAACTACAGTCAGTAAAACAGCGTTTTGGAATTGTTGGAAACTCCAGCTTGCTCAATACTGCTTTGCAGACCGCCATCAAAGTGGCAGCAACGGACATGAACGTCCTTATACAAGGTGAAAGCGGAGTGGGTAAAGAGAGTTTCAGTAAAATCATTCACCAGTTAAGCGCACGAAAACATGCTCCCTTTATTGCTGTAAACTGCGGCGCCATTCCTGAAGGAACGATCGATAGCGAACTCTTTGGTCACGAAAAAGGGTCATTTACCGGTGCGAGCGAAAAACGCAAAGGTTATTTTGAAAGTGTTAGTGGAGGTACCATTTTCTTAGACGAAGTAGGCGAACTTCCAACCGGAACGCAAGCCCGTTTATTGCGCGTATTAGAGAATGGAGAATTCATAAAAGTAGGTAGTTCTAAAGTACATAAAACCGATGTTCGGGTTGTAACCGCTACCAATAGAGATTTATTAGAACGCAGCAGAGAAGGAAAATTTAGAGAGGACCTCTATTACCGATTAGCAACGGTTCCCATTCGAGTGCCCCGCTTATCTGAAAGAAAGGAAGATATTCCATTACTGTTTAGAAAATTTAGTTCAGATTTTTCTGAAACCAATCATCGTGACCTTCTTGAACTAACATACGATGCGCAGGAAGCGCTAATGAACTATCCATGGCCTGGAAACATTCGACAACTTAAAAATATCACCGAGCAGGTTTGTGTTTTAGAGAACCGTTCAAGTATCGATCGAGATACGCTACAAAACTATTTACCACCTGCCCCACAACAGCTACCCATGCTGCTGGAACAAAGCCAAGACGGCCGATATGACGGTATGAGCGAGCGTGATATCTTTTACAAGGTATTGGTTGAACTAAGAAAAGATGTTAACGATTTGAAACAAGTTGTTTTCGGATTATTAGAATCCAACGACGGTCAACACATTCCTGTTCCGAATAGCATTAAAAACCAAGTCACCTCATACCCCAATTATGCTTATTCTGACGAATCGAGGTTGCTTCAATCTGGAAACGATAATCATAAGCCTGATTATTCAGAAGAAGATAATTTTGTGGAAGCAGAATCTTACGTTGAAAGCGACCATAATAGTTTAAGTTTGGAGGCGAAGGAAATAGAACTCATTAAACTAGCCCTTTCAAAAAACAACGGCAAACGTAAAAAAGCCGCGGAGGATTTGGGCATTTCAGAGCGAACCCTATACCGCAAGATTAAACAGTATGAATTGGACTAAATACATCCTATATATTACTCTTATTACCTTTTCATCCTGTGGGATATATGACTTTCGTGGGACCAATATCCCCGAGGATATACAAACATTCTCCGTTGGTTTTTTCAATAACGAAGCAGATCTAGTGAATCCTAGTTTAAGTATTGACTTTACCGAAAAACTCAAAACTAAATTCCAAACTGAGACTCAATTAGGACTTAAGAGCGAGGAAGGAGACTACCAGATAAACGGTCAAATCAAACGCTACTCTGTTACTCCTGCCGCATTGAATGCACAAACTGGTGCCGCGCAAACGCAATTCACCATTACGGTACACGTAGATTTTACCTGTCCAAATTACAGTGAAAAAGACTTCTCGAAAGATTTTACCTCATCTCAAACGTTTGACGCGGGTGTTGAATTCAACTCGGTGGAAAACACCCTTTCGAACGAGCTAACTGACATTATCGTACAACAAATATTTGCACAAATCGCATTAGACTGGTGAACCAAAAAGATCTTCAACATATCGTAAATCATACGGAAGAATCAGATGCTAGTCAGATTTTAGAACTCATAGAGTTAACGAAGCAATTCCCTTATTTCAGTTGGCCCTTTGCTGCATTAACTAAATACTACAATCTTAAAAAAGATTATAGGTCAGAAGCTACACTGCACCAAGCCGCGCTTCGAGTGCATGACCGCAATTGGTTATATCATTATATCCATGAACAAGTCAATCAATCAAACCCAATATCAGAGTTTGAGGACCAATCCCATCCAAAGGAAATAGAAGACAATCAAAAACCTCAGGAATTAAATCCCTCGAATGAACCGGCTTCTACCGTGTACATTGAATCCCAACAAATAGAAAAAGTAGCGACACCGGTAACCGAAATCAAGACCCCAACTACGCCGAATGAACCCATTCCTGTATATGATTTGGAAAAGCAGTTTGGTCTTTCTAATCAAGATTCTACAGATGACAATCAAGAGAAAGTAGCATCCAATGATTTCTATCATTGGTTAAACAAGGGTCAAGGTAAAAATACGGAGAAAGAAAAAGAGACCAAAAAACCCGTTCGAAAAGTCGAACAAAAAGATATCATAGAAAACTTCTTGGTTTCTAAGCCCTCTATTACAAGGCCGAAAAGAGAGTTCTTTAAACCTGAAAAAGCCCAGAAGAAAGGCGAGAAACTAAGCGCAGACTTTGTAACTGAAACCTTGGCAAAGATTTATTTAAAGCAAGATAATCCCGAAAAAGCCATTTGGGCCTATCAACAATTACAGTTGAAATTCCCAGAAAAAAGCGCGTACTTTGCAGCCCAAATAAAAGCAATAGAGCAAAACAAGAATATATCATGAACTGGATTTTAATTATAGCCATCATCGTTTCCATCTTATTGATGTTGATCATTTTGATTCAAAACCCTAAGGGTGGAGGATTGGCTTCAAATTTCTCTCAGGGAAACCAAATCTTTGGTGTAGAAAAGACCACGGATATAGTTGAGAAAATAACCTGGATAGGCGCATTGGTGATCGTGGTTATCTCATTGGTTGCTTCCTCATACAACAGCAAGCGTAGTGCTGCAAGTCAGCAGACCCAAACCGAGGAAGTTGAGCTTCCAAACGTTAAGGTTCCGAAGAAATAATTTATTTTATTATAACAAAGAAAAGGCGACCCACGGGTCGCCTTTTCTTTGTTATGACATTATTTATGTTGTCTTATTCAATCGCTCAAGCAAGTCTAAACCATGTTGCTTGGCTGTTTCTTTTGCAATTTCGTAACCAGCATCTGCGTGTCGAACCACGCCCATTCCTGGATCATTGTGCAATACCCTTCTTAGTCTAGCTTCCGCATCATCCGTACCATCAGCAACGATTACCATTCCAGAATGAATGCTGTAACCCATACCAACTCCTCCGCCGTGATGTAGGCTAACCCAACTAGCACCTCCAGCCGTATTTACCAACGCGTTTAGAATTGGCCAATCCGCCACTGCGTCAGATCCATCCTTCATTGCTTCGGTTTCTCTATTTGGCGAAGCCACAGATCCAGTATCCAAATGATCACGTCCGATCACGATCGGTGCTTTTAGTTCACCGTTCTTCACCATTTCATTGAATGCCAAAGCCGCCTTCTGTCTTTCTCCTTGTCCAATCCAACAAATCCTTGCTGGTAGCCCTTGGAATTCAATCTTCTCCTGAGCCATTTGAATCCACCGCTTCAAACTTTCATTCTCTGGGAATAGCTCAAGTAATTTCTTATCTGTTTTGTAAATATCCTCTGGATCACCACTTAGAGCTACCCAACGGAATGGTCCTTTCCCTTGGCAGAACAACGGACGAATATATGCAGGTACAAAACCAGGAAAATCAAATGCATTTTCAACCCCTTTTTCAAGAGCTCTTCCTCTTAAATTATTTCCATAATCGAAGGTAATGGCTCCTCTTTTCTGTAGTTCTAACATAAGCTTTACGTGATGAACCATGGTAGAATAACTCAATTCTACGTACCTATCAGGATCATTTTCACGCAACCTGTCAGCTGCTTCTACATCCATTTCTTCGGGATAATACCCAACCAATGGGTCGTGAGCCGATGTTTGATCGGTTAAGGTATCGGGAATGATATTTCTTTCAATCAGCCTTTCTAATAGTTCCACGGCGTTGCAAAGCACGCCGATACTCAAGGCGATACCCTGCTCCTTCGCAGCAACTGCTTGATCTATGGCATCGTCGATATCGCGAGACATGCGATCTAAATAACGTGTTTCTAACCGTTTTTTAATGCGCCACTCTTCCACCTCCGCTACCAATGCAACTCCTTCATTCATGGTGATCGCTAGAGGTTGAGCCCCGCCCATTCCACCTAAACCGGCCGTTACGTTTAATGTATGCTTTAGTGAACCACCAAAATGCTGATTGGCACATTCTGCGTAGGTTTCATACGTCCCCTGCACAATACCCTGCGAACCGATATAGATCCAACTACCCGCTGTCATTTGGCCATACATCATTAAGCCTTTGGCCTCTAATTCACGGAAATGATCCCAATTGGCCCAATTTGGCACCAACTGACTATTCGATATCAATACACGAGGAGCATCTTTATGTGTGGGCAATACAGCAACCGGCTTACCACTTTGAACCATTAAGGTTTCATCATCGTTCAAGTCTTTCAACGCACGACAGATGTTATCAAATGCTTCCCAGTTTCGAGCGGCCTTACCCAAACCACCATAAACAATGAGATCTTCAGGACGTTCTGCCACATCTGGATCCAAATTATTATGGAGCATACGATAAGCGGCTTCTTGCACCCATCCCTTACAGTTTAGCTCAGTACCTGTAGGAGATCTAAGAATTCTTGGTTTCGAAATTGTATCTGCCATGTCGCAAAATTAATCATTACTTCACCAAACATTCTTATTATCTGTTACGCTTTAAAGCTCATTTGTGATGAATGTTACCCATGTTTTGACAAGAATATCCCATTATTGCAATTATGAAAAGTTTATTGGTTACATCATTATTCGCCATTGGAGCGATTGCCTTTTCCGCTTGTGGCTCAAGCAACACCAAGCACAATAGTAGCGAAGAAGCCCAAACTACGGAATCTACCGAAGAAGTTACTGCTGGTCAGACACCTAGTGAAATAAAGTCTATTGTTGTTGACGTTCGTTCTCAAAAAGAATGGGATAACGATGGCCATGCGCCATGCACCAAGTTGATACCCCTCCCTGAATTGGAGAGTAGAGTAAACGAATTAAAAGGCTATAATAAGGTAACCTTTGTTTGTCGCAGCGGCGGAAGAGCCGGAAGAGCAAAGCAATTCCTGGAAGGCCAAGGGTTTACCAACGTTGAAAACGCTGGTCCCTGGCAGAACGCTCCTTGTAAGTAAACAACCTACATGTTACGGCGGTATTGCCCACCTACATCAAATAGGGATTCGGTAATATCGCCCAACGTGCAATACTTACAAGCCTCCATGAGTTCTTCAAACATATTGGAGTTCTCTATTGCCGCACGACTAAGCCTATTAAGGTGTTCGTCTCTTTTATCGGAGTAAGCACCTCTTACATGTTCAACCGTATCTATTTGTTGTTTCTTTTCTTCAACCGTACTTCTGATTACCTCCCCTGGAATGGTTGTTGGTGACCCTTTACTGCTCAAGAATGTATTCACTCCCACAATTGGGTACTCCCCTGTGTGCTTGAGTGTTTCGTAATACAGACTTTCTTCTTGGATTTTACCGCGCTGGTACATGGTTTCCATAGCACCTAACACCCCTCCTCTTTCAGTGATACGATCAAACTCTGTAAGCACTGCTTCTTCTACCAAATCAGTTAGCTCCTCGATAATGAAAGCACCTTGTAACGGATTTTCATTCTTAGCCAATCCTAATTCTTTATTGATAATTAACTGAATCGCCATCGCTCTGCGAACACTCTCCTCCGTCGGGGTTGTAATGGCCTCATCGTAAGCGTTTGTATGCAAGGAATTACAGTTATCGTAAATCGCATACAATGCTTGCAAGGTGGTACGAATATCGTTGAAATCAATTTCCTGAGCGTGTAGACTTCTACCGCTGGTTTGGATATGGTACTTCAGCATTTGAGAACGTGCGTTCGCTCCGTATTTCTCTCTCATTGCTTTGGCCCACAAGCGTCTCGCTACTCTTCCAATGACGGCATATTCAGGATCTACTCCATTGGAGAAGAAGAAACTCAAGTTAGGAGCAAAATCATTGATATCCATTCCGCGAGATAAGTAATATTCCACGTAAGTAAATCCATTGGCTAAGGTAAACGCCAGCTGAGATATTGGATTTGCACCCGCTTCAGCAATATGATAGCCACTGATACTAACCGAATAGAAATTCCTCACCTTTTGGTTGATGAAATATTCTTGTACATCTCCCATTAACCTAAGCGCAAATTCTGTACTAAAGATACACGTATTCTGCGCCTGATCTTCCTTCAGAATATCGGCTTGAACGGTTCCACGAACTTGAGTCAAGGTCCATGTTTTTATTTCCTGATACACATCTGGAGGCAACACCATATCACCTGTAACACCCAACAGCATCAAGCCCAATCCATCATTACCCTTGGGCAGTTTCCCAGCGTATGTTGGCCTGTTCATGCTCTTTTCGGCGTATAATACGTCTATTTTATCGGAGACTTCCTTTTCTAAACCGTTCTTCTTGATGTACAACTCACATTGTTGATCGATAGCGGCATTCATGAAATAACCTAGCAACATGGGAGCTGGCCCATTAATGGTCATAGAAACAGATGTCTTTGGATCTGCTAAGTTGAACCCACTGTACAGCTTCTTGGCATCGTCCAAACAGCATATACTCACTCCAGAATTACCAATTTTCCCATAGATGTCAGGGCGAGTATCAGGATTTCTACCGTACAATGTGACAGAGTCAAACGCCGTACTCAATCGCTTAGCGGGCATATCAATACTCACATAATGAAAACGGCGATTGGTTCTTTCGGGGCTACCCTCTCCCGCGAACATCCTCGTAGGATCTTCCCCTTCTCTTTTAAAAGGATATATCCCTGCGGTGTAAGGAAACTGGCCCGGGAAGTTCTCTTGCCAGCGCCACTGTAGCACATCACCCCAAGCCTCATAACGAGGTGAAACCACTTTCGGGATATCCGAATGGCTTAAACTTTTGGTATGCGTTTGAATGTTGATTTCCTTATCGCGCACCTTAAATGAATACACGTCGTTCTTGTAACGCTGCTGTTCTTTCGACCACGACTCAATTAACTTACGACTTTCCGGTAGTAATTGCTCATTGAGGGCTTCGTAGGTCGCTTGCAGGGAACTCAATAGCTCCTCAGAACCTGCTGTTTCTTTGAGATGTTGCATGGTTTCATGCAAACTATATAATCGTTGAGCTATTCTTCTTTGCTTTCTCCCTGTTTCATCGTAGCTACGATTACTTTCTGAAATTTCTGAAAGATATCGATTCCGAGATGGTGGAATGACGAATATTTTCTCGCTGAGTTCATCACCGGACGCCCAATCGCTATTAAACGCGCTATTCGTTTTAGCATCCAAAGTATCCATGATGCAACGGTATAGGCTGTTCATCCCTGGATCGTTAAACTGAGAAGCAATGGTTCCAAAAACAGGCATTTGATCCACATCGGTTTCGAATAGTTTATGGTTCCGCTGATATTGCTTTCTCACATCTCTCAACGCATCCATTGCACCACGTTTATCAAACTTATTCAATGCCACGATGTCGGCATAATCCAACATATCAATTTTCTCAAGCTGAGTTGCTGCACCATATTCCGGTGTCATCACATATAAGCTTGCGTCGCAATGTTCTGTGATTTGCGTATCGCTCTGACCAATTCCACTGGTCTCAACAATCACTAGATCGTAACCCGCTACTTTCAGTATGGCCACTGCATCATCCACGTGTGTGCTCATGGCTAAATTTGCTTGTCTTGTGGCCATCGAGCGCATGTAGACTCTTTCGTTATGAATGGCATTCATACGAATACGATCTCCCAATAAGGCTCCTCCCGTTTTTCTTTTGGAAGGATCAATGGAAATAATCGCCATTGTTTTAGTCGGATTATCCAACAAGAAACGCCTAACCAATTCATCAATCAGACTACTTTTTCCTGCACCACCGGTACCTGTAATTCCTAAAACGGGCGTAGAAATCTTGGCTGCTTTTTCACGAATATCCCTCAGTTGACCAGCATGCGCTACGGGGAAATTCTCAGCGGCAGAAATCAATCGAGCAACGTCTTTATCGTTATTCACACCGATGTGACTCACTTCTCCGTTTAGGGTTTGACCAACCGTATAATCGCTTTGTTTTACCAAATCATTGATCATTCCTTGAAGACCAAGTTCGCGGCCGTCGTCTGGACTGTATATTCTCGTAATACCGTAATCCATTAAATCTTTTATTTCTTCGGGAAGGATTACTCCGCCACCGCCGCCAAAAATCTTGATATGTCCTGCGCCCTTTTCCTTTAACAAGTCGTACATGTATTTGAAATACTCGATATGCCCACCTTGATAACTGGTCATGGCGATGGCATTCGCATCTTCTTGAATGGCGGTTTCAACCACTTCTTGTACACTTCTATCGTGCCCTAAATGTATCACTTCACAACCCGTAGTTTGGATGATACGACGCATAACATTAATTGCGGCATCGTGTCCATCAAATAAACTCGCTGCGGTTACTACGCGTACTTTATGATTGGGGACGTATACTTCTTGTTCGACCATATTTGCAAATTTACAGCAAATACGGGAGTATTATAGAAATGATGACGGCGATTCACCAAGAACAGAATCAAGCTTTGGGGGGTAATTGGGAATACGGTGTTGTATTGATTGAAGCCTATGTTCAATTTGAGAATTTCATATTTCAATCCACTTCTTTTCATCATCCTTTTCACTTTTTCGAATTGTGGAATGGACACAAACCCTGCACAAGAATGGGAAAGTGCAAAGAAAGAAGTGATATACAAGGCGGAAAAAGAAACCGAAGAAGCTCAATGGAACATCGATATCGTAAATGAAATTATCCATGTAAAACACCTCGGACTGAGCCCATTATTTCTATCTAAAGAAAAATGCACTGTATTTGAGCTTGAGGAGTCTTCTTTATTTGGGATAGCAAAGTCCATGAATATGGAAAAACACAGTTTTGCGGCACAAACTTTTCTCGACGAATACAATCGTCACCAGCAGGCCACAGAAATACATATTGCTGAAATCAAAACCCAAGTAAAGGATAGCCTAATCAACTACAAAAACATATTGAAAATAAAACTCAGCGATGGTCGAATTAATAAAGTCCAATATGACAATTTAATGACTACTGCTGAAGGAACATTTAAAGCAATCATTCGTCAAGAATTATACAAGTCACATGTTGTGGTGTCCTCCTCGGAAAACTTACGACGTGTTTTGGATGATATCCAACAGGTGCTTGATATAGAAAAATGGGACGAATTCCTTAATCGTCTCAAAAAAAGAAAGTGACTATTCATGTAGTTATTTTGGTTTAGTTTGGTTAAGAGTTAGGTCCAGGAAACTGGACCTTTCTCATTTATAAGAATTAGGACTTAACTTCCCGTATGCAATCAGCGGAAGCCTTAAAGGCATCACTCCATATCGATTTCCCCATAAAAAAGAACCCTATGTTGAATCATACCGATTCACTGTTTTTTATCGGATCCTGCTTTAGCCAAGAAATCTCAACAAAACTCCGCAGATTAGGATTAGCATCGTATTGCTCTGAATTTGGTACCTTATTTACTCCTCAGTCAATCGAGAAAACCATAAAAGTAATCGCTTCAAAAGCCGACCCATTTATACAATTATACGAGGGCGTTTATCACGCCATGGATTTTCCCTATAAGTTTCAGGACACCCAACTAGAAACACTGATTTCCCTCATTGGAGAAGTAGGGAATAAAGATGCCCATGAATTAAGAACGGCCGACCATGTTTTCATCACACTAGGCACTGCTTGGTATTACACCATAGAAAAACAGTCTGTAGGAAACTGCCATAAGATTCCACAATCTTTATTCAGCAAACAAATTGCGAAAACAGAAGAGATTAAAGCTTCCCTTCAGTCCATTCTAAGCGAGATTCAACTCATCAATTCTAAGGCAAATGTATATTTCACCATCAGTCCTGTGCGGCACCTTCGCGATGGATTAGAAGATAACAACCGCAGCAAATCTGTGCTAAAAGCCGCGCTTTCAGAATTCATTGAAGCTAACCCTAGCGTAGGATATTTCCCCGCGTTTGAAATTGTTTCCGAGGAACTTAAAGATTATCGTTTTTACAAGGCCGATCTTATGCACCCCAGTGAATTTGCCATTGATTATGTTTTTAGCAGATTAATTGAAACACTTGGGTCAGAGTCCCTGTTGCGTTTCGCAGATGAAGCCCAAAAACTTCTTCGAAAAATGAGTCATCAGCCAACAACAGAGGTTGTGCAGATTGCTTGGAAAGAAAAACTAAACCCGCAAATTTTACAATTTCAGAACAAATGGGGAACTACTCCTGTTCTGGAAGAAGCTCTTCAAAAATTTCCCCCACACGCTTACTAGTTCTCAGGTAAAGCGGCTCTACTCCTCGAAGTCTATCCGTAACATCAAAGGTGAGTGTTTTACAGGAATCCGTTTTTTGTCTTAGGATTTGATATTCCTTTTTAAAGGCATCCACTTTCTCATCATAGAACCCGTTCTTCACTTGTTTCTCAATCCCTTTTGTGGCGTAAAAAATATCTTCGGCTTGTAACACCGCAGTACGGTACTTTTTACCAATCGCTTTGTACAAGCGGTATACATTATTATACTTATCAAAGGTCATGACATCTTCTTTGCTCAATTGATCACCAGGGAGGAATTGCGCTTTGATTCTTTGCTTTTCCATGTAGGTTCGGCGCTCTTGAAATTCATCCATTCGAAATGTAAACCGAGAACGTATTTCCTTAACTCCATTCCAAAGTGAATCTACACTTTGAAGCATCACAACTCGCTTTTCAGATATTGTTGGCCCTGATACACATTGGACAAACAGTATTGAAAACACTATAGCCAAAGGCGTTATAATTCTAGAAATATTCGGTACTTTGCTCATTCTTAGATGCAGTCTTCCACAAACTTACAAAAAGCACGTCGCTTTCGTTTTCTTAGAGCCGTTTTTTGGCTAGGATTAACGGCATTTGGTGGACCTCAGATGCACCTTCCCTATTTTAAAAGAAAACTGGTTGACAAACTTCGTTTTTTATCCCAAGAGGAACTCATAGAAATCAATGCTTTTTGCAGCTTGATTCCTGGACCGAGCACCACTCAAACTATCACTTCAATTGGGCTTAAAATAGGGGGAGTTTCACTTGCAATTCAAACGCTGATATTATGGGCATTGCCAGGGGCTCTCATTATGGGCGCTCTTGCCTTGAGCCCATCCTTTTTAGGAGCACAGCAACTTGAATTTCTGGCTACGATGGTCGTGGGTTTTTTGGTGTTTGCCGTTTGGAGCATGTCTAAGTGGTTGAAACCTTCCGCGGTTACTTGGGTGATTTTCATTCTGACTGGAGCCGTCGGCTTTTTTTGGCGATCTCCATTCTTTTTTCCTATCGGAGTCATCATTGCCGCTATCGCAAGTGCCCGGTTTGGAAATTTTGAGACTACTCAGTCGGTTCGAGTGAACAAAAGCGAAATCAAATGGAAGAACCTAAGCTTGATCTTTCTCATCTTTTTTATTGTAGGAGGCACCGGATTAGGTCTTAGTAACTATGCTAAAAACAACAAATGGCTAAAGCCTGTGGTATTTTTTGAAAACACGTATCGGATGGGAGCTATCTCTTTTGGGGGAGGAAATGTATTAGCCGCCATGACTGCAGAACAATATGTTCACCACACCAATCGAATGGAAATGAAAGAGCTGAATACCGGATTAGGAATAATTCAGGCTACCCCTGGCCCTAATTATAACCTAGCGGTGTTCACCAATGCGGTTGCCATGAAAAACGCCAAATACCAATTGCCGGGTCAAGTTCTTGGAGCCATCATCGGTTGGATTTCTATTTTTCTTCCAGGTTTGCTGTTTGTGCTATTTGCTTATCCCATTTGGGAAAAGCTCCGAAATTGGCGAGTCGTTCAACAAACCATCCCTGGAATATTTGCGGTTTCTGTAGGATTCATCTTGACCGCTGCCCTGATTTTTGGTTTTGATTTGTGGAATAACCTCCAAGGTTCAAAATTCAATCATTGGGAACTACATCTAGGCGTTATATTGTTTACCCTACTGGCACTAGCATCAAAAAAACTACCCACCCCATTCATCGTGTTAATCACACTGGTAGTCGGTTGGTTTTTTACCTAAGCCTTTTTGGGTATCTTCGAGGATAGAGAATGAGACCCACAGCTCTTAGAATTTTATTCTGTGTATTCTCCATTTGGAGCATCCAATCGGTTCATGCTCAAGGGCCGAAAAAAAAGAAGAGTTCGTACATTCTATTCACCGGATTGGTACTCACTTCCGATAGCTTGAAGCCCATCCCATATGTAAATATTCGCAGTAACCGACGCGGTCTCATTGGATATAGCGACGTGAATGGATATTTTGATGTAGTAGTAAAACGCGGTGACACCATTTTCTTTGAGCAAGTTGAAAAAGTCTCATCCTATCATGTGGTACCAGATACCTTAAAAAGTGACCGTTATCATGTGGTCAAACTTTTGACACAAGACACCTTACATTTATCGGCCATATTCATTAAGGCAATGCCTCTAAAAACTCTGTTCTATCACGAATTTGTGCATGGTGACATACCCGATGATGCGCTTGAACGCGCAAGGAAAAATCTGGAAAGCGAAGCCATCAAAGAAGAACTACGTTTACGACCAGCTGATGCACACGCTACGCAATCTTTGCTAACGCAGAAAAGAGCACAACAAATGTATTACTACCAACAAGCTCCACCTCAGAATTATCTCAGTCCCGTTGCATGGATGCAGTTCTTTGAGGCTTGGAAACGCGGGGATTTCAAGAAAAAGAAAAAGCGAAACCCCTATAAGTATCAGAGCCCGTATTAGAGTGTCAAGTTTCTGGTTGCTAGTCCCTGGTTTCTTGAAACTTGGAACTTGAAACCTTAAACTTGGAACTTTAGATTTTGAAGTGGCTGCTGGCAACTAGAGACTAGAGACTAGAAACCAACAACCTGAAACTGAAAAACAGAAACCCTAAGAAGCGACATCTAGGTCGTTCTTCTCCACTACCAAGTTATCGATGATAAACTCTTGGCGGTCGGGAGTATTCTTACCCATGTAATACTTCAACAGCTTTTCGATCTCTGAGTCTCGTTTCAATATCACAGGTTCTAAACGGATATCCTCCCCGATAAACCCGGCAAATTCGTTGGGTGATATCTCCCCTAATCCTTTGAAACGGGTAATCTCTGGTTTTGGGCCTAGCTTTTCAATTGCGGCAATACGTTCCTGCTCGTTGTAACAATAGATCGTTTCCTTTTTATTACGAACACGGAATAATGGCGTCTGCAAGATATACAAATGACCATTCCTCACTAAGTCTGGAAAGAATTGCAAAAAGAAAGTCATCAATAACAATCGAATGTGCATTCCATCGACGTCAGCATCTGTGGCAATTACGATTTTATTGTACCGTAAATCATCCAATGACTCTTCTATATTCAAGGCATGCTGAAGCAGATTGAACTCTTCGTTTTCGTAGACTACTTTCTTTTTCAATCCGTAACAGTTTAATGGCTTACCTCTTAAACTAAATACTGCTTGAACGCTGGTATTTCTGCTTTTCGTAATACTACCAGAAGCCGAATCACCCTCGGTAATAAACAGTGTTGTTTCATGATGCTCATCCTTTTTTGTATCGGTGAAATGGACGCGACAATCACGAAGTTTTTTATTGTGCAAATTGGCGCGTTTGGCTCTCTCTTTGGCAAGTTTTTGAACCCCTGCCATATCCTTTCTTTCGCGCTCATTTTGAAGGATCTTCTTCAACAATGCATCGGCCACATTGGCATTTTGATGCAAGTGATCATCCACGTATTTCTTTACGAATTCGAGCATGGCAGATTTCAAAGTGGTTCCGCCTGGCTCCATTTCAGTAGAACCTAATTTGGTTTTGGTTTGACTCTCAAACACAGGTTCTAATACACGTATACTCACAGCAGCTGTAATGGATGAGCGAATATCAGAGGGATCAAAATTCTTCCCGTAAAAATCACGGATCGTCCTCACCAATGCTTCCTTAAACGCTTGAAGATGAGTTCCACCTTGGGTCGTGTATTGTCCATTTACGAAAGAATAATACTCTTCACCGTAAGCTTCCGTATGTGTAAAAGCGATTTCAAAATCCTCCGCTTGCAAATGAACGTTGGGGTAAAGTGCATTTTCCGGATTTACTTTACTCTCCAATAAATCCAACAGCCCTCTTCGGGATGCAAATGACTCCCCATTGTAATGTATGGTTAGTTTACTATTGAGGTAGGTATAATTCTTAACCTGTTCGCGGATAAAATCCTGGATAAAACGGTAATTCTTAAAAACGGTTGCATCTGGTTCGAACGTAATACGTGTACCGTTTCTTTCCGTGGTGTCTGCTTCTTTTGCATCATTTGTGAGCTCACCACGTTTAAATTCCGCTAATTTGGTTTTACCCTCTCGGAAACTCTCTACTTTAAAATAAGTACTTAAAGCATTAACGGCCTTAGTACCTACTCCATTCAATCCGACAGATTTCTGAAATGCGCGACTATCGTATTTACCTCCTGTATTAATTTTGGAGACACAATCTATGACTTTCCCCAAAGGAATTCCACGACCGTAATCACGAATCATGACGGTTTTTTCATCGATTTTTACATCGATACGCTTACCATGACCCATCACATGTTCATCGATGGAGTTATCAATGACTTCTTTGATTAAAACGTAAATACCATCATCGGGAGATTTACCATCGCCCAACTTACCGATGTACATACCCGGACGCAATCGGATATGCTCTTTCCAATCGAGACTCCTGATTTCATTTTCGGTGTACTGTGCATTATTCGGATTTTCGCTCATCTATACAAGAATACGACAGAATAACAATCTGCTGTACCCAAGTTTTAAACAACTTAACATCTGAATTATTAACTTGCGACCCATGAAAAGATGGTATGGTTTTTTATTGCCTTTAACCCTAACAGTCCTAGGCTGTAACAGCGAAATTGATCGACAATTAAAAGAAATTGATTCCTTATACCCTTACATTGAACCAAACATTGTTTTAGATAGTCTTCCAAGATCAACGGACAGCTTATTAATGGCTTTTGGTAAACAACATCCCAAGCACAAACGTTCAGAGAATTTTGTGCATCGCGCCATTGATATAAAGCTAAAAAAGGGCATGCATTTACAAGCAGCAAAATGGGCTTTTTACTATTTGGAAACCTTTAAAAGCAACCCTACTCACAGATTGGAAAATGCCGTAATGGGAGCCCACCATTTCGAACAACATCAAGTTTTTGATCAAGCCCTCAAACTCTATAAAGTAATTGTTAACGAATTCCCAGAAGAAGACATTGCCGAACAAGCTGAGCAAATGATCTACTTCATTGAAAAAGGGCTTATTACACCTGAACAACAGCTCAATTACCTATTGGAACAGAAGAAAAACAAGTGAAAGTTTTAATCACGGGTTCTACTGGTTTCATTGGAAGCCATTTCATTGAGCAATGCCTAAACAAGGGCTGGGATGTAGATGCTGTTAAAAGAAACAACAGCAACCTGGATATTTATGAAAGCGTCAAACGTTTCTACAAGCAGGATTCATCACATCCATCTTCGAATGAAATCAATCAACTTCAGTTTCTTAAGGAGGCACTCTCAGAACGTGCGGAATGGAGTTGCTCGAAAATTCATTCTGAAGAACGTGGATCACTAAAATGGCTAACCGCGTCGCTCGATGACATCGATGAAGTCATCGGTTTGATGCAAAATTCCTATGACCTAATCATACACGCTGCAGCGAAGATTTCTTTTAAGAAAAAAGACGGGCCGCAGATGATAGAAGATAATATTCATCTCACTAGGAATATCATCAACGCCGCCATCAAAGAAGATCAAAAAAAAATCATCCACGTAAGTTCAATTGCGGCACTGGGTAGACCATCAGAGGATCGGCCTATTCGAATCACCGACGATTGGGAGGAATCTCCATACAATACCGACTATGCGAAGAGTAAATTCCATTCTGAAATGGAAGCTTGGAGAGGTAAAGAGGAAGGGCTAAACGTCTTAATTGTTAACCCTGGTATCGTATTGGGATATGCTGAAGGGCCCAATAGTTCTACACAAGTGGTTGAAGCAGCGACCAAAGGTAACCCGTTCATCCCTGCGGGTTCAAATGGCTTTGTATTTGTGGAGGATTTGGTTTGTCGGACCTTGGATTTGAGCGAAAACGAATCCTCGTGGAATCAACGACATTTAATGGTAAGTCATAACTTGGATTATGAGTATCTACTGAAAACCATCGCAAAGATCTACAATACGGCTCCACCCAAATGGAAGTTAGCCGGACGACTTTTTAAATTGATTTTAGCGACGGTTCGATTATTGGAAAAATTAAGTATTCAGCCAAATATTAGCAGCGAGCTCTTGATAAGCACTAGTAAGAAAAGCATTTACGAGAATACATAAAAAAAGGCCGTTGATTAACGGCCTTTTTTGAGATGTTTTATTATTATTAGTAACGGTATTCGTCTCTCTTGAAAGGACCTTCTACACTTACTCCGATGTAATCTGCCTGTTCTTGACTCAATACTGTCAACTCAGCACCAATCTTTGCAAGGTGTAACTTTGCTACTTTTTCATCTAGATGCTTAGGTAGCACATAAACCTCATTCTTGTAATTTTCGTGGTTATGCCATAACTCCAACTGCGCCAAGGTTTGGTTCGTAAATGAATTACTCATCACAAAACTTGGATGACCCATTGCACAACCTAGGTTCACCAAACGACCTTCAGCAAGAACGATTACCTCGTTACCATTCACATTGAACACATCAACCTGAGGCTTAACGGTATATTTAGAATCTCCATGGTTCTTCTCCAACCAAGCCATGTCAATCTCGTTATCAAAATGCCCGATGTTACAAACGATAGTTTTATCGCTCATAGCTTCGAAGTGTTTTTGTCCAACAATGTTACAGTTACCTGTCGCTGTAACCACGATATCAACCATAGGGATGGCTGTTTCTAAGGTTAGTACTTGAAAACCGTCCATCGCTGCTTGTAATGCACAAATTGGATCTACTTCTGTTACGATGACTCTCGCACCAGAACCACGTAAAGACTCAGCAGAACCTTTACCAACGTCACCATAACCACAAACAACGGCCACTTTACCTGCCATCATTACGTCAGTCGCACGACGGATAGCATCAACCAAACTCTCCTGACAACCATACTTGTTATCAAACTTACTCTTGGTCACACTATCGTTTACGTTGATACATGGCAATGGAAGAGTACCTTTTTCCATACGCTCATACAAACGATGAACACCGGTGGTCGTCTCTTCAGATAAACCACGAATTCCTTCAACTAACTGTGGGTAACGATCCAATACCATATTGGTAAGATCTCCTCCGTCGTCTAGGATCATATTCAATGGTTGACGATCTTCTCCGAAGAAAAGAGTTTGTTCTATGCACCAATCAAATTCTTCATCTGTCATTCCTTTCCATGCATATACCGGGATACCTGCAGCTGCAATTGCTGCTGCTGCGTGATCCTGTGTACTGAAGATATTACATGAGCTCCATGTAACATCCGCACCCAAGGCAACCAATGTTTCAATTAAAACAGCCGTTTGAATGGTCATGTGAAGACAACCGGCAATTCTTGCTCCAGCTAGTGGCTTGCTATCTCCGTACTCTTCACGAAGAGCCATAAGACCAGGCATCTCAGCCTCAGCCATTTGAATCTCTTTTCTACCCCACTCGGCGAGTGAGATATCTTTTACTTTGTAAGGGATGTATGTTTCTGTTGCAGACATATTCGTATTTGTCCGCAAAGATAAAGGAAACGATTGAGACCTCTGTGTAAGTATTTAGAGGCAAAGGAATTAAAATCCGCAATTGCACCCACCCGATTTTTTCTGGTATTTCTTTTGAGTACCGCAGGATTGTAGCACACTTAAAAGTAAGAAAAGAGACAATAAAATGGAAAATGCTCTGCGCATGAAGACAAAAATAGAATAAATGCTTCAAAACTATGACCTTTGTGCCCTGAAACGCATAAAATGACACACCTGAGCATTATCGATTTCGCATTAGATTGGTTACTTCATTTGGATGAAAAACTGCAGATGGTGGTACAAGAATACCGAAGCTTCACTTATATCATTCTATTCACCATCATTTTTGTGGAAACCGGCTTGGTGTTGATGCCTCTGTTGCCTGGTGATTCATTGCTGTTTGCTGCTGGATCTATCGCCGCATTGGATGATACACTAAACATTTACGTTCTTATTCCGTTGTTAATCACTGCTGCCTTGCTTGGAGATAATACCAATTATTTCATTGGCTCTCGGATTGGTGTCCGAATATTTAATCTTAAATGGCGCTTTCTCAAGCGTGAATATCTCACACAAACCGAAGAATTCTACGAAAAACACGGTGGCTACACGCTCATCATGGCGCGTTTCGTACCCATTGTTCGAACATTTGCTCCCTTTGCTGCGGGAATGGGTTCCATGACCTACGCCAAGTTTATTGGATATTGCATCTCGGGTGCTGTCTTGTGGGTAACATCCATCACTTGTTTGGGATATGCCCTGGGAACTCAACCATGGGTTAAAAACAATTTTGAAACCGTTGTATTTGCTATCATCGGGATATCCTTACTCCCAATGGTATTTCAGTTCATTAAAAAGAAATGGATGAACAAAAACTCTTAGGCGTTCTTGGTTACCCCATTGAACACTCCAAATCACCTTCATTATTTGCTTCTATTTTCATAGAAGCTGGTGTAAAAAATTGGACTTACCAGCGGTTTGGATACGCTAATCTCAATGACTTTTACAGATTCTCCTCTGCTCAAAAAAATTTAGCAGGGTTTAACGTCACCATTCCCTATAAAGAGCAAATCATTCCGTTTCTCGATGCGATCAGCCCAGAAGCAAAAGCATTAGGTGCGGTTAATACAGTGGTTTGCACTGAAATAAACGATAACAAACATTACTCCGGTTTTAATACGGATGTATATGGATTTGAGCAAAGTCTTTTGCGCCTAAAGAATAAAATAAAAAAGGCATTTGTTCTAGGTTCTGGAGGTGCATCTAAAGCCGTTTGCTGGGTACTGAAACAAAAACAGATCCCCTACCAACTGGTATCCAGAAATCCGAAAGCTGAACAAATAGGATACGCTGAAATCCAAAAACATCTCCAAGACAACAACCTCGTTATTAATTGTAGCCCCGTAGGAATGAAAGGTCCCTATCCAACATTATTGGACCTACCCTTTGAATTATTTAATATCAATGATAGCTTTATTGATCTCGTGTACAATCCCAAAACCACCCCTAGTATCAAAGAAATGAAAAAACAAGGAGTGGAGTGCCTAAACGGGGAAATCATGCTCGAGCAACAGGCTCAAAAAGCCTGGCAAATTTTTAGACATCACCATGAATAGATACAAGTTCCTTCTTTTTAACATCATTGCCATTATTTTCTACTCCTGTGGCAATCAAAAGGGAAACATTACCATCATAGAAAAATGGGACAATCAGACCTTTAGTCAACAAACTCTCTTTAACGATTTCGAATTGAATAACGCGATTGCAAAAAATCTAAATTCCCAAGAAAAGAACAAGCCATTTCATCCAGTATCAGATAAAATTTGGCACCTACACCATACTGATCTTAAGGTCTCCTTTGATTTTGAGAACCAAACGCTCAATGGTGATGCCATCATCACATTGAGACCGTATTTTTATCCTCAAGACACCTTGATCCTAGACGCCAAAGGAATGGATATCCTTCATGTTGAACTAGCCGATCAAAGAGGTAATCACCAAGGTCCAGCACCTGACCCTCTTAAATGGAAATACGATGGCAAAAAACTGCATATGGACTTGCCCAATACCTACAGTGCGACCGAATATCTCAAAATAAGTATCCAATATGTGGCGCATCCTGATAGACCCATTGATTCAACGATTGATGTGAGCCAATCTGCCGTAACCGATGATAAAGGACTTTATTTTATCAATGCCGATGGGAAACATCCTTATCATCCGCCGCAAATTTGGACACAAGGTGAACCTCAATCCAATAGCCGGTGGTTTCCTACCCTTGATGAACCCAATCAAAAGCACACCCATAATATTCAAATCACTCGTCCCGATAGTCTGATTTCGATTAGCAACGGCAAGCTTATGAAGCGTGTGAAAGACGAAAAAACGAATCAGGTTACAGACTATTGGGAAATGAAAAAGCCACACGCCGTGTACCTCACAATGATGGCGATTGGACCTTGGGCCGAGATAAAAGATACGGCTAAATACGCAAAGCCTTTTTCTTTTGAGTGGGGCTTAGTCCCAGTAAAATATTACGTTGAAAAACCATATGCTCTGTTTGCAAAGGAAATATTCGGGAACACCCCTGAAATGATCGAGTTTTTCTCGCAAATAACCTTAACCCGCTACCCGTGGAATAAGTATGATCAAATTGTGGCTCGTGAATTTGTGAGTGGTGCCATGGAAAATACCACCGCTGTCATTCACAATCACAGACTTCAGGACCCCACAGAAAAATTGGAAGACTACATTTCTCATGAACTTTTCCACCATTGGTTTGGTGATTTAGTCACCGCAGAAAGTTGGGGTGACCTGTCCATGAACGAGAGTTTTGCAACCTATGGTGAGTACTTATGGAGGGAACACAAGTACGGGAAGGAAAATGCTGAACATTGGTTGTATAAGAATCGATCTCGGGGTGAGTTCAATCCACTAACCGGAGAATACAACGCACAGAAATCCACTCCCCTTATCCATAAACACTACAACCACCCAAATGATCAATTTGATGATATTCGATATAATAAGGGCGCACGCGTTCTGCATATGTTGCGACAGCGCATTGGTGGTCTTGCATTTTCAAAATCTATGCAGTGTTATTTGGAGAACAGGGCATATAAAAACGGCAATGCCCATCACTGGAAGCACTGTATCGAAGAAGTTACAGGCTTAAATATGGATGACTTTTTCAATTCTTGGTATTTTCAGGGGGGAGAGTTTGGATTAAACGTTGAGCCATTTTTTGATGAAGATGCAAAAAAGCATGCGCTTCGACTTAAACCCTATGTTACTGAAATTCCAAACTTGAATACCCGTTTACTTTCCTACGGAAAATCGAAAGATCAAAATTTAACCATAGAAATAATTGGTAAAAGCGGTAAGTCTTATGAATTCCCGCTTCACTTTATTCCGGCAACTGGGGATACTATCATTTTTCTTCAGGAGCAAGATTCACTCATCCTTATCCATTATCCGGAGCCACAAGCCTATTTTCACACAAGTGTAAACCAATCAAAAGAGAATCAGCTTAACTACGAGTTGAAGAAACTACTTCACTTAATCTCAAAAGAGAACGTTAACCGCGCCATGATTCAGAATAGAATAATGGTTTTACAACAAAAGGCCAGTCGAGTAAACATTGATAGTCAAACGGTAGCATTGTGTAAGTCTCTCTTTGATGCATGCTTCAAGAAAGATGTCAATACCGTAACTGACAAGCATTCATCTACCATGGGACATGCATTCTTCCTCTACTTTCAATGTTATTTAACCCTGAATGAAGCCTTTGATAACAGTGAAATTAACGGATTAATCAAGCGAATATCCACTCCGCTCAAAACACATGCACTATCCGATTACATGATGACCGAACTTTTACAGCTTTGCAATTTTTTGGAGAGTGGAATTAATCCCGCGGATAAAATCCTGAGTGTGGCACAACACCCTGCTTTGGATAAGCTAAAACGAAGTAAATCTGCAGAAACGATCATTGCCTATTTATTCATCAAAGCCAATCTAGATGTTGACTTTGATGTTATGTCATTTTTAAAGCATTCAGAATTCTTAAACTTACCTGCACCGCATAAATCAAAAGTTTTAAAATTCTTATTTAACGAAAGATCAATCCTGAGCGAGTCGCAGCAACAGCAATTTCTTAAGATCGCATTTATTCATCTTAAGGGATTCCCCGATTTATCAGCTGATTTTACAAAACACCTATTCACAATCAAAGGATCATACAGTAACGAACTGATCAAGAATACATGGAGTCTGAGTTTATCACCTAAACAAAAGGATGTCTTACGATTTGTTTTTGTTCAACAATTGGAAGAACTATCCCAATATGATTGGACTAATCCTGAGTTAAACAATGCATTTAATCGCCAACGTCTCGACATATTGAAACAAGCATTATCGACCAACAAAGAATAACCACCACATAACTTTTTGGGTATTATTTAAAATGATTCTAAATTTGTTGCGCTTGTAGGGATGACGGCTAAGGAAATTCAGGAGGACAAAATGCATGAGATCACTGATTTGAAATCCGGTGATTTACAAGATCGTTTAGCAGAGATGGGATGTGTACCTGGCACCTTAATAAAGAAATTATACGCTGCACCAGGTGGTGACCCAATCGCCTATCAAGTAGACCATTACATTTTAGGATTAAGAAGACTCGAAGCCGATTATATCGAGGTAAAAGTTGCGGAAGAAATAAGCCTGTGAAACAGATTTTACTCATAGGCAATCCAAATTGCGGAAAGACAACTTTATTCAACCGTATTACCGGGTTAAATCAAAAAACAAGTAACCTTCCCGGAACTACCGTAGAAGCATACAAAGGCAAGATTAACATACAGGGTGAGGATTATCAAATAATTGATTTACCAGGGATATATAGCTTGTTCAGTAATACGGAATACGAACAGGTGGTAAATACACATTTACTGGGGCATTCAGCAGGCAAGCCCAACTTAGTGGTATTTGTATTGGATGCCTCTAACCTTAGAAGAAACCTTCTGTTATATAGTCAGGTGGCAGAATTGGGCATTCCCTCAGCTGGAATCCTAACCATGACCGATACGGCGAATCGCAGGAATATAACCACAAATATTCCTCACATTTCTAAGGAATTAGGAATTCCAATTAACGGAGTTAACCCAAGGAAAGATAAGAATATCACATCGGTTTTGGACATTATCAAAGAGGCCAAAACCCCTAAGCAAATTTCTACTAACCCTGGTTTCAAAGAACGTCTAGAACTATCATTGAGCGGTAAAAAAGTCAAAGGAAGTAGTGAAGAAACGCTAAGAAGGTATGCCGATATAGATAGTGTTATCAAACGCCTGAATGATGGAAATGGAATTCGTTCGCATTTTAATACTGCAAAAATAGATCGATATGTCACCCATCCTGTTTGGGGATTGGGCATATTTCTTCTCATTATGCTAGCTCTTTTTCAAGGGGTTTTTTCATTGGCAGATCCTCCAATGGGATGGATTGAGCATGGATTTGCTTTTGTGAAGGATCAAATTCCAGATGGTGGTTATTTAGGCAGTTTCATACGAAATGGTGTCATAAGCGGATTGGAAGGAGTGATTGTTTTCATTCCTCAGATTTTCATCCTCTTTTTTCTAATTGGTATGCTGGAGGATAGCGGATATATGGTACGCGCAAGTTTCTTAAGTGACCGATTGATGCGAAAACTTGGGCTAAACGGGCGTTCGATCATTCCTTTGGTTGGTGGTTTTGCTTGTGCTATTCCTAGTATAATGGCAACCAGAAGTATCCGAAATAAAAAAGAACGGCTCGCCACCATGTTAGTTGTACCATTGATGAGTTGCAGTGCCAGAATTCCGGTATATGTTTTACTGATTTCATTGGTTATTCCCACCGGTACATTTTGGGGTCCTCTGCCTGCACAAACCACATTAATGACCGCTGCCTATTTCTCCGGGATATTTGTGGCTATTATATTTTCACTGATTTACAAGTTTTTGGGAAGGACTTATGAAGTATCCGAATTTGTTTTGGAATTACCTACCTATCAAGCGCCTAGATTCCAAACTGTACTTCAATCTGCTTGGTTAAAATGCAGATCCTTTATTAAGGAAGCCGGAAGCATTATTTTAATCATTTCTATGATTTTATGGGGCCTTTCAAACTTTGGTCCGTCAGAAGATATGAATCGAATTGAAGCAGAGTCTATCGCATTAAGTACAGGAATTGACGATCCGCGGGAACAGCAAGAGGCAAAAGAGCGATATGCTAACGCCCTAACCCTTGAATATAGCTATGCTGGCCAAATGGGGAAATATATCGAACCCGCTATAGAGCCACTCGGCTACGATTGGAAAACGGGTATTGCCTTGATTTCCTCCTTTGCGGCTCGCGAAGTTTTTGTGGGAACGATGAGTACACTTTTTCAAACCAATGAAGAAAATGTGGTGGGAATACGCGCAAAAATGCAAACTCAAATCAATCCAAAAACGGGCGAACCTCTTTACGGCATTGCGTATGCCATTAGTCTTATCTTGTTTTATGCTTTTGCCCTACAATGCGTAAGCACCATGGCTGTTTTAAAGAAAGAAACGGGTACTTGGAAATACTCCATTAATTTGTTCATGCTCTACGGTTTCATTGCCTATGTGAGCGCTTACATTGCGTATCAATTGCTCACTTGACGAGCCTCGATTTGTCTAAGGAATCCACGGTATTCTTGTACATTCAAAACATAATTGCTTAAAAGTCGTTAATTCATTAATTTTGCAGGGCAAAATACGTCCGTTTTAGAAAGCATACATGAGGCAGTTAAAAATATCAAAACAGTTTACCAACCGCGAAAACAAGTCACTTGATAAGTACTTGAACGAAATTTCAAAAGTATCCATGATTGATGCTCAAGAGGAAGTACAACTTGCTCAACGTATCAGAGAAGGAGATCAAGCGGCTTTGGAGAAATTGGTTAATGCCAATCTACGTTTTGTGGTTTCTGTTTCAAAGCAATATCAAAATCAAGGTCTTACCCTCGGAGATTTAATCAACGAAGGAAATATGGGACTTATCAAAGCCGCAAGACGTTTTGATGAAACCCGTGGATTTAAATTCATTTCATATGCTGTATGGTGGATTCGTCAATCAATCCTACAAGCATTGGCCGATCAAAGCCGTATTGTACGTTTACCCTTAAACAAGGTGGGTAGTTTAGGTCGTATTACTCAAGCCGCTGCTCGCTTAGAGCAGGAGTTCGAACGCGAGCCAACACCACAAGAAATAGCAGATTCTTTAGAAATCTCCTTAACAGAAGTGGAAAACGCGCTGAGAAGCAGTGGCCGTCATTTGAGTATCGATGCGCCATTAGCAGAAGGTGAAGACAATACCCTTCTTGGTGTGTTAGACAACAACGACGAGCCCAATCCGGATATGCCATTGTTGAATGAATCATTACAAAACGAAATCAATCGTGTCATCTCTACCCTAAGCGATAAGGAAAGAGATGTATTGAAATACTACTTTGGGTTGGATGGCAACCCTGCTCACACATTAGAAGACATTTCTGATAAAGTAGGACTTACCCGCGAACGTGTGCGTCAAATCAAAGAGAAAGCTCTTCGCCGTTTACGTAAATCAAGCAAAAGCAAAATCTTGAAAACATACTTAGGTTAAATGAACCTTTAAACACAAAAAAGGCGATGCAATGCATCGCCTTTTTTATTGTAAGCATAACTACGGCCGTTCCACTAAGACCGTACCCTTGTATACGTAAAGCTTGTTATCTACGTATCGGAACGACATCTGATAAGCGTACATTCCAGGCATGATGGGTTCACCATTCGGATCTAACCCGGTCCAACGATTCTCAGGATCTTCAGTTTCGAATACTTTACTACCCCAACGATCGTAAATTCTAAGACGGTATTTCTCTAATCCGAAGGTCACATTGGGACCAAAATCGTCGTTTAAACCATCTATATTAGGCGTGAATACATTCGGGATCCACATCAATAATTCTGGTTTCAAGAAAATAGTTTGCGAAGAACTATCTCTACACCCGTTCGCTGTGGAGGCTTGTAAGGTGACACCAAAATCACCCGTGGCACTAAAGGTTTTGAATACAGGCGCAAGACCCACATCGTTTTGACCATCTTCGAACAACCAAAGTAATTGATCGGCTCCAGTACCTGTGTAGGCAAACTTCCAATCCGTTTCTAATCCTCTAGATAATAAGTACTCCGAATCAAATGAAGCTGTAGGTTTCGTGAAAATACTCACGGGAAAATCATTTGCTTTCCCTACACAACCAAAACTTGAGGTAACCGTTAATTGAACTGTATAATCACCCGCTTGCGTATAGGTAAAGTTTGGGTTTGGCTGGCTTGAAACGCCGCCATTACCAAAACTCCATGCATACGATGCAGTACCATTATTCAACACTAGATTATGTCCCCACTGAAGAAATTCTCCTTGACAGTGATTTCTTCCAACGATGCTCACTTGAGGAGTTTCTGCTACATAAATTTTATCGGAATATGAATTTTGGCAATTATTATCATTGATTGCTGTTAGTATCACATCGTGCCAGCCTGTATCTGTTAAAATCTGATTTGGAATGTCTTTGCCTGTGTAAGATGTAGGAGACTTCCCAAAAATTGCCCATTGGTAGTTCGTGTTAGCATTTCCGTTTTCGTTGGTCACATTATTAAAACCAAAACTATTCCCATCCAAACATTGGGTTTTGGTATTTATGGAAAAACTCGTTGTTGGAACAGAGAATACCTCCAGTGGCTTTGAAATAGAGTCTTTACAACCTTGGTCGGAAGAAACGATTAATTTCACCACCTTCATCCCTGGAGTGGTATAATCCTTACCTAACACATCATCTGATGACAACACATTGCCATCTCCTAAATCCCACTGAGATGTAAACGACCCCGTATAGTTGGTTTGATTGATCAGATTAAACTTCTGAGAGTATAAACAAGCCGTATCCTTATTAGATGTAAAATCTACGTTAGGACTACTCACCACAAATGCCTTGGTTACGGCAGAATCTTCACAACCCATATCTGTCTTGATAATATGAAATACATCATAGGTTCCCTCAGAAGCATAGGTGTGAATGATGGAATCTTTATCGGTAAAGGTACCGTCTCCAACATTCCAATAATGGGTAACCGTGATATTCGGATCACTCCACGGTGTTTTACTTAAAAAACGGTATACGTTACCTGTAACGCATTGGGTGCCATTATCTGGTGTAATGGTAGCATCGGGCTCTTCAAATACCACTAAATCACGTTCCGCAGAATCCAAACAGCCATCCGTTGTTCCAACAACCAATTTTACGGTGTATGTACCAGGTGTACTGAAGGTCTTCCCAGGTATGATTTTAGCATAAGTACTAGTATTATCAGAGAAGTACCAATCACTCCTGCTATTTAGCGTAGCATTTGAAGCTGCGGTACTTTGACATTCTAACTTGAAATAATGATTATCAAAACACTGACTAGAATCTGTGACTGTAAGTATTGCTATAGGCTCAGGAGATACAAATACATTATCCGTCGCCGTATCTAAACAGCCTAAGTCAGTTTCCGTTATTAACATCACCTCATGCGTTCCCGTATCTGAAAAGGTCGTTTTTAAACTTCCTTGGCTTGGATATGACTTACCTTCCACGATCCATTCGTCATCAAAGGTTCCCCCAAAGACGGTATTATCGTTTAATTCAAACTCATTGTTACCTAAGCATGCATCCAAAATGCGGATATCAATAACGGCCTCGGCTATGGGATTAACAACAAGGGTACTATCGATGGTATCTCTACATCCGTAATCCGTTTCTGTGATCAATTGGACCTTTAGAGTTGCTGAATCAGGAAATACATATCTGATGCTTGAGTCTACAGATGCATAGTAGTTCGTATCCAAATCACCATTACCAAAATCCCAATAAGAAATATAACGACCAGTTGGAGAGTAACTAGAATCTACAAAGATGGATTCATTTTGCTCGCAATAATTGCCAAAAGGAAGGGCTATTCTGGCGATTGGATATGGGTATACGACCAAGGCTGTATCAAGTGTATCTCTACAACCCTTTTGGGATTCCACGATGTAGCGCATATCATTTACGGATACAGAATCAAAGGATATGATAAATAATGAATCTTGACTTTGAACATATTGCCCATTGGACTCACGAATCACTTCCCATTCGGAGGATTTCCAAGAGTCCTGGTCATAGGTGGTACCATCCGTTAGACGGAAAATATTTTCTTTGGCGCATCGCACGACAGAATCCTCAGTAATACCTGCATGAATTAGATTTGCTCGCATCACATAGCTAGAGTCAATGGCTACACAATTGGTAGAGGTATCCAATACACGTAACCATACTTTCATATCGCTAGTGACATTAAACGTGCTAGACGTACTGGAGTCTTGCCATTTATATAAGAATTTCTTCGACTCTGGAGCTTCCATCATAACGTCCAACTTATCGGCACATTGAATGGTAGTATCTTTAAAATCGAAGATAGGACCAGGAAGAACATTAATGATTTTACTACGATACACGGTATCTATTTTATCACAGTTGTTCTTAACAATTGCCTTCATAACAATGTAGTATGAACCGACTTTCTCAAAGGAGTGTATCAATGAATCCCCTTCTTCCTCTTCAGTACCATCTCCAAAATTCCAACGTATACCTTGTACATTTTTTGCAATGTATTCTGCCTTTAACTTTACCGGTTCACTTGGGCATTTACCTTTTCTAGATATTAAAAAGTCATATTCAATATTCTCAAATAGCGCTCCTGCTGAATACGCATAACTCTCATATGGTCCAGTACCATAGGCAGTACACACAAAACCACTATCACATTCAATTACATTAGAACTTGGGTTCTGCACCTTTACTTGGGCATATGCATATGGTTGTGAACCAACATTAGTAAACTGCGACTTATTCAAAAAAGTCCCATTTAGTTTAACGGCATGGGTGGCATTTTTATCTACTAGAATGTTTACCCAGTGGTTCCGCATGTTACTTGTGGTTGCTGTGCCTACAATGGTTTTTAAAAGCCTTTGATTTGCATCAGGAGAAATAAATAATGCTGGATCTCCATCATTTCCCGACATTCCGTTACAACGACCACATTTCATGTATTGTGCGAGGTAGGCTGGTTCTGATGTTTCGACCACTGCCGCCGTACCACTACCTACATCTATTGTTATCCAATCACCGGCCTTCGGGATGGTTGTGTAAGTGCTTCCATTAATTTTTACTGTTGTTTTGTCTTTTGCTGCAATAACGCGATAGACGTAACCGTCACTCTGATTTGCAAAAGGCATTACCACATATTTCTTACCCAGCGCATTGGTGGGTAGCACCTGGGTATATAGATGATCTCGACCTGTAATGCCCCATCCTGACCTACAATTTTCCTTAGGTGTATAAGCTGAACGTTGTCCTGAAAATACATTTATTTTACCACATCCGTTTATCACCCGAATGCGTGTTCCTGTTAAATCTCCTGCTTTCGCACCACCACCGGTCCAAGAATAGGCTGCGGGATCTGTTCTTCTTGTTCCGTCGCTGGGGTCGGACTGCACCTGATAAACTTGTCCTTTACCCATGGTAATTGTGTATGGTTTTCCAGCGGCTTTACCGCCCTTGGTTTTGACGGATGGAGTAATTTCCACTCTTACACCATTATCCATTCCCACAACCACAAACTCACTTTCGGTGTATTTACCACCTGTCCTTACATTCGGTGAATAACTTGTAATATAGAACTCGGGTGCCGCTGGAATACTTTTATATGGAAGCACAAAAGTCCCATCCGAACGATTGAGCTCCAGATTCATGCAGTATACATTTACAGGTGCCTTCGAGACAATTCTCAGGCCCCTTTTTGCATTTTGGTTTACGGAGTTAAATTCTGAACCAACGGGATAATAATAAGAATTATCAACAGCAATTCGGTTAACAACATTTTTTTTGATATTGTAATTCAGAGCAGAACCTGTGAGACGCGGATTATCAATGGTTACTCTCGTATCATAATCACTTGTCACAAAAATCAGAAGTGTATCAGGCCCACCACCGTTTCTTGACTCCATTTCCATAAAAGACATGTAAAATTCAGTACCTGTTGAACTTATTTGAGCCTTTGAATTTTTGTAAATACCCCAAAAAGAAAGAACTACGCATACGCCGCGAAAGCCTCTAATTAGTCTCGTAACCTTTGATTTCATAGATAAATTATTAAACAGCGTCCAGCTGTACATACAAATGACGTAAAATGTTACCTTTTTGTTTTACTCGAGATTTAAGAAATTACACCACTTATCAACAATTCCTCTTGCTCGTATAGCGTAACAAATTGCCCTGGAGTAACGTTTTTTTGTAATTTACTAAAGACCACTATCATATCACCCGAGCTATTCCGCTCAATATGACCGTCAAATGGCTTTTGACGATACCTAATTTGTGTAGAGTAAATATGACGATTATCGGACAAATCAATCCCCCTATCTCTCAGAATATGAACATCTTCTGAGGTGATCGTTAAACCACGGTAGAGGAGTGCAGGGTGGTCTTCACCTTGACCCACATAAATCACGTTATTTTCAACGTCTGTTTGAAGCACAAATAATGGTTTGGGCTTACCTCCGATGTCTAATCCTCTTCTTTGACCTCGTGTGTAATAATGAGCTCCGCGATGTTCTCCTATCACTTCTCCCATTTCGGGGTTAAGTTTTAAGCGCTTAATCGCTCCTTCTGCATTTGGTTGATCCTGAATTTGTTTGGCATAGGTCAATACTTCAGGGTGAGTATCTGTTATTTCAATTACCTTGCCTTTTTTAGGTTTGAGCTGTTGCTGTAGAAACTCTGGAAGACTTACTTTACCGATGAAACACAGTCCTTGCGAATCTTTTTTTTCAGCCGTTACCAAATCGATTTCTTGGGCGATTTCACGAACTTTAGATTTTTGTAACTCACCAATCGGGAACAATGCTTTAGATAACTGATATTGATTCAGTTGACACAAGAAATAACTTTGATCTTTGTTTGAATCTATTCCTCGGAGCAAACGATATTCTTCTTGTTCATTTGAGAGCTTCATCACATCTTTTCGAACATAATGACCGGTGGCTACCTTATCTGCCCCTAATTTTAATGCTTCCTTTAGAAATAAATCAAACTTTATTTCTCGGTTACATAGCACGTCAGGATTTGGTGTTCTTCCCTGTTCATATTCGGAAAACATGTAATCTACAATTCGCTTTTTGTAAGACTCACTGAAGTCAATTACTTGAAAGGGAATGCCTAATTGTTCCGCCACCATCATGGCATCGCGGCTATCATCGATCCAAGGACATTCATCCTCAAGGGTTACTTGCGCATCGTTCCAATTTCGCATGAACAACCCCACAACATCATAACCCTGCTGCTTCAGCAGATATGCAGCTACGGAGCTATCTACTCCACCACTCATCCCTACTATGACTCTTTCCTTAGACATTAAATTTTACCTAACCATTTACGAAGAAACCACTCAAACGAGAATAAAGAAAATATGAACGCTAGGAACACCCATGATTCTTCCAAAGACCACCAATCGTGTTTTACGCTTAATACGCGAGCATCCCAATTGTTTTCTTGAGCCAACGTCATCATATCATCCAAATCCATGGATTTTCCTAGAAACATACCATTGGTTTGCTTCGACCATTCTCTCAACTTAGAATGATCGGCTAAGGTATTTCTTTCCTCCAACGTACTTTTATTTACCTCCCAAACAAAACTAGATTGCTCACCTGTTTTAGCACGAATAGATACACGTAATTCTCCTTTAGAAGGCGCATTTACATACGACTGATACAGGTTATTCTCAATCTGGTAGTTCAGTTTTTGTTCCTTCCCATCTATTGTGGCAATGACTTCGAAATTCTTGTCGGAAACTTGATTACCTGCATCATCTCTAAACACCCATTTAACCTCAAGCAACTCTCCAGCGTGTACATCGTGTTGATGATTCAGTATTTCTATTCCCCTAACCCTAGAAGATGATCTACTCAAGAACTGTACATTTTGCACGACCCATTGATCAAATTGATTGGCATTTTTATTCAAACGCATCTCATTCAGCCTCCATCGCCATATTCCAGAGCCAAGAAACCAAGAACTGACAGCTTCTGCGTCGTGGATAAATGCCAGAGGGTACTGGGTTTCACTTCCATTCCAATTTTGATAAATTACAATATTTGCTTGCGGCACTTGCCATACGACAAGAGGTGAACTAGCAGCACTCCAAAGGTTTATGTAATCACGGTTTACATCCAAGTTAAAAAAGTCAAACTCCTGGTTTAGCCTGGGCGTCACCGCTTGAAAATTAGATGTTAATCGAACGGATTTTTTGACCGAGTATGGAGCCATTTCTATCGCTGTTCGAAGGGCTGACTGATTACTCACAAAAAACCAGAATGGCTTTCGTGTAGCAGAAATTTGTTTCAATAAGGTTCTGCTTTTTACCCCATACAAAACGTATACATCTCCACTGAAGTCTATTCCTTCACGCTCTGAATAGGTTTTAATTTGATATTGCTTTTGACCTGCCAAAGCTCTTTTGATTGCGCCGATATCTGGATGCGTTTCTCCATAAATAAAATGGATCTTTTTGACATCCTTTTTGACCTGAATTGGAATACGAAGAGTATTATTTAAGGTGTTTTTCTCATTAGAAACGGGCTTTAAATTGGCTTCAAGCCAAAATACTCCATCTTTTATTGGCGGAATAATGTTCGTTTTCCATGATTTCACTTGGTTAAACTCAGTAATACTCCAAGGTTCTAAGAAGGTTTCATTTCCACCAAAATTAAGAGTAAGACTTACCGTATTTCCAATCGCTTTTTGAGCACGGGCTTTAATTTCTATTTCCGTTTTATTTCCAGAGAAAACTGTTTTGTTGGCCAAAACAGCATTCAATTCTAAATCAGGATACACATTGGTATCACCTACCCCTTTGGTAAAAACTGGAATTCCCGTTCTTTTTTCAGACTCCGATGAATTCAAAATGGACTGGCCATTATTTACAATACCATCGGAGATAACCAAAGCCAACTTTGATGGAGAATTTAAACGGCGTATGTGTTGATTTACCTTATCTAATCTACTCACTTGGGTGTTCAAAGAATCCCGATTAGAAAAAGGAACAACAGCATCGCTGAATGCCCAGTACTTGAATTGTATATGATCCAATTCTGATGTTTGATCTTTGAATTCATTTACAACTCTGATCACCTCGGTTGAGTCAGAGGAGGATACATCAGCATAAACATGCCAAATAGGAGATTCACTTTTTTCAGTGTTACCCTCCCAACGAGGATTAAACAACCAAAAGCACAGTAAGAATAAGGCTATAAATCGAAGTATGGCAGCAACCTTCCAGGCCGTGCTTTTACTCCAATGTGCTTTGTACAACCAATAGGTTAGTCCGGCAGCTGCAAGGACCGAAGTTGGCCAGGCATACCAAACTACCTGCATTTAGACTGGCTTATTTACGAATTTGAAACTTCTGGCTTTCTACCCCAAGGAGCGTAGTGGCTTCCACCACATACAAGCCGTTTGGCAAAGAAACCAATGGTAGTGTTACCGATGAATTTGGCTCTGAAATCTTTTCTGAGTAAACGATTCTACCGTTTAAATCCAGTATATCAACCTGTTCAATCGCACTGATTGAACGAATATTTAATACATCAGAAACAGGGTTCGGGAATACCGAAACTTGATCAACTTCAATATTTTCTGAAAACAAACCCCATCTCGACATGATCTGATAGTTTAGTGTATCTACTACATCTGGGTTTGCTTCGTCCCAAATAGCGTAGGATACGTACGCTGTATCTGCCGTTCCATCTGGATACACATCTAGTTTCAAATCAACGGTATCACCTGCTGAAATTGGACGAAATTGTGCTGCATCTACAAAACTTGGATAACAATCGCTATTGTCGCAAAAGGACACAGACCATGACTCTGGAAAATCTACGCTTACCTTTTTATATTTAATGGTGATATCGGCATCTGTATTGTTGTAGAATTTGATTTTACAAGACTTGAAACCATCTTTTAACTGATCATTTTCTACATATTCATATAATTCCTTACTATCCACAAAACCAATACTTTGGGCCTGCACATTAAAAAGAAAGGCCAAAGAAGCCACCGCAGTCAAAAACTTTTTCATAGGGCAAAAATAGGCAATAGATAGGAATCAAGCATGTAATGAGTCTAACCACGACATCAAAGTTTTGTAAGAACCTCCGAAAAGTGAGTGATTGGAAATAGCGGTTGGCAGCTCGGGGATGTTTGAGTAATTAAAATGAGATGTACAAATACCCGCATTCATACCTCCTTCAACATCTGTTTTCAGGTTATCTCCTATATAAACACAGTTTTGAGCATGTGTTTTACAAGATTCAAACGCTTTTATAAAGAACGCTTTATTTGGTTTGGATTCACAAATCTCTTCTGAGGTTTGAACAAAATCTATCCATCGATCGATTCTGGACTCTCTCAACTTTATGCGTTGCGTTTCGGTAAAACCGTTAGTTAAGATGCCAATTTTCACCTCGCGTTTAAGCGTGATGAGCGCTTCAATTGCATTAGGAATTAAACGCGTCATTCTCGGACAAATATCCAAATACTCTTGCCATACATCTTTTGGATACAATGCGGGTGATAAACCCATTTTAGCAAATGTATCATGAAACCGAGCTACCCTCAGAACCTCCTTAGAAACCTCCCCCTTTTCGTATCTCGACCAATACGCGGCGTTAACATCTTGATAGAGTGAAATAAATTGTTCCTCTTGGAAGCCTGTATGGTATTCTAATTGATGTCGTTGAAACAACACCTTCAGTGCCTCACGGGCGTTGGCATCGAAATCCCACAACGTGTTATCTAGATCTAAAAAAACCCAGTCAATTGTTCGTTGTGTTTTGGGATGTATTAGACTCAAAGAACCTTGTTGATTTCTTCTATTAAGGAAGTCTGAATTTGGTCTATTTCTCCCATTCCGTTAACTCCTACGTATGAGTTCTTTTTTGTGTAGTAATCCATCAACGGGAGGGTTTTTGTTTGGTACTCTTTGAATCGATTTCTGATTGTTTCCTCGCTTTGATCGTCTGCTCTTCCACTGGTTTCTCCTCTTAATAACAGCCGTTTTACGAGCTCATCTTCGTTTACCTCTAGACCCAAAACGACATCAATCTTTGCTCCGAACTCTGCCAGTAGATTATCTAACGCTTCAGCCTGTGGCGTGGTTCTTGGGAATCCATCAAAAATAAATCCTTTGGATGAAGAATGTTCTTTCATGAAATTTCTAACCATTCCGACCACCACTTCATCAGGAACCAATTCTCCCTTAGCAATATATTCATTGGCCTTAACACCTAACTCTGTACCCGCCTTACGTTCAGCCCTCAACAAATCTCCTGTTGAAATATGTTTAAGATCGTATGCATCAATTAACTGTTCGCTCTGGGTGCCCTTGCCTGCGCCAGGAGGGCCAAATAAGATTAAATTTAGCATGATTGGATTTGCAAAGTAAAGGAGAATCCGAAGGATTGTCCAACATTCTATGATTTTGTCGCTCGGTTATTTATTTTTAAATGTTGCTTTTCGCTTTTCAATAAAGGCGTTCATTCCTTCTTTTTGATCTTCAGTAGAAAATAACATGTAAAAGTTCTTACGTTCAAAAAACAACCCTTCCTGAAGGCCCGTATCAAATGATTTTAATACGCTTTCCTTAGCCATTTGCACTGCGATTGGCGATTTTTCAGCTGTCTTTTGAGCTAGTTTGATGGCTTCATCTAAATAGAGGTCAACAGGTACTACTTTATTTATCAATCCTGCCTCGCGCGCCTCTTCTGCACTGATAAAATTCCCTGTTAAAACCATCTCCATGGCTCTGGCTTTCCCTACGGCCTTAGTTAATCTTTGCGTACCTCCAGCCCCGGGCATTACACCTATATTGATTTCAGGTTGACCGAATTGTGCAGTTTCAGAAGCCACAATCATATCACACAACATGGTCAACTCACAACCACCGCCTAATGCGAAACCACTCACGGCTGCTACCAAAGGCTTTTTTGTTCTTCGAATGGAATCCCAGGTAGAAAACTGATCTATTTTTAGCATATCAATGGCTGTTTTTCCAGCCATTTGCTTAATGTCTGCACCTGCGGCAAACGCACGTTCATTTCCGTGAATAACAATTGCACGAACCTCGTCGTTATTATCTAACTCTTCTAGCGCTGACTTCAACTCTCCCATTAACTGGAGATTCAAGGCATTCAGTTCTTTGGGACGATTCAACTGAATGGTGGCAACGTATTCAACTACTGCCGGGTTTACTACAATAAACTCGTAAGACATGCGGCAAAATTAACCAAATTGACTATGAATCAAGCTTGGGCCTCAAATAACGATTGAACACAAGCCATAATGAATGCCCGATTATCGCACCTAACATCCCACCAAAAAAGACATCTCCAACATAATGACGTCCTAAATACACCCTCGAATAAGAGATAGCAACTGCCACTACAATACTGATCCAAAACCCAATTTTCATCGTCTTATTTGTTTTGAACGTCACCTTTTTCTTTGAAAGTCCAATCAGAATTAACAAGGGATAGATAGCAAAAGCATTGGCAGCATGCGAGCTAACAAAACCGTATTTCCCACCGGGCATACCATCGGGTAAACGGGGATTGAGTGTTTCTTCAAATGCTGGTCGCAATCGTTTAAATCCAGGTTTAAATACCTTCGCACTTATACTATCGGCCAATGCAAAAGCTAAAACAGCCATCAACAAAGGCAAGTAAAATTTCCGACCATAATCTTTGATCACCTTTACAATGAACCAAATGTAAAATGGGATAAACGTGTATTTTGAGCTCAAAATACGCATGAATGCGTCCAATTTCTCAGAAGCCCATTGCTGATTGATCAGTTGAAATAACGCGTTATCCCATTCAAGTAATAATTCCATTATGCCTTTTTTGCTATAATGATGATACGAGGACTTTCTTTTTCTGAGTATGGATCTAGCTCGTAACTACCAAAAACATCTTGGACTTTCAGGCCAGCCTCTTCGTGTAATTTCACTAATTCTTCCAACGAATACACTTTCACTTTTTCCTGAAAATGATGCTGATCTCCTCCGTTCTCAACGGTGATATCTTTTAGTATAAATCCATCGGCTACATGTTTTTTCCAAGAAAAATTAGAGGTCTCCGTTTCCTTAGATCCATTTTGAGGTAGTGAATCAATCACAGAAGCTGCATTGAGATAGTCTTGAACAAAAAAACCATCGGTTGTAAGTGCCTTATGAACGTTCTTTATGGTTTTTTGATCATCTTCTATATTATTAAAATAGCCAAAGGAAGTAAAGAGATTAAAGATGACATCAAATTTCCCAAACTTGGTAAATGATTTACGCATGTCATGAACATCAAAGGCCATGGTTTCGGATTCATAAATCTTAGCCTTTTCAATGCTCTGTTTAGACAAATCAAAGCCTACCACTTCTAACCCATGAGACTCTAGTACCCGGCTATGTCTACCTTTTCCACAGGCCATATCCATTACTCGTTGGCCAGGATGAATCTCAAGAAACATAATCATCGTTGAAATGAAAATACGTGCTTCTTCCTCATCACGGTGGCTGTATAGATCATGATAGAATTCTGTATCGAACCATGTCTTGTACCAATTATTATCTATTTCTTCCATCTTAAATGAGCGTATTAACGAATAATTTGAATGTATTTCTTCTGAATTAATTTCAAAAGTAAGGGTTGTAAGTAGATTATTTTAGTTATCACTGTGCGACTTGAAACTTAAAATTAAATTTTCTCAAATACGGCTATCTTCGCCTCATGAGAACAATCTATCTATCCTTGAGTTTCCTTGCTATTTCCTTTTTGGGATTCCAAACCTTACACGCTCAGTCTGACACCATCGTAGTAGAAGAAACCATTGAAGAAGCAGAGGAAATGCCTATTGAACTGTACGAAGAAGAGGCACCTGCTCCGGTAGAAGTTGCGCCTTGGGAAGAGGATGATGAACCTCGTCGAACAAGGATCAGACCGAAATATTTGCCATACACAAAGTTTTCTTTAGGCTTTCTAAGCCTAACACCATACCAACCTGCAGCATCAGGCGCTTATGTTCCATCCACTGATTTTTTCAATTCTGATCAGTTCTCTTTTGAGTTCGGTGCAGGTAAAAACCTATACGAAGGCAAAGTAAGGTTTTGGTTTGGATTAGGCGTTGAAACAGAGAAATATACTTTTAACGACCCAATGGTTCGAATCACCAGCCGTGCTGATAGTTTTTCTCATAGCTTAGCATCTGGACCAACTGAAAATGCGGTGCAATCATCTCTTCATTCTGAGAGTATTTGCATCCCTTTATCCATTGGACTTCAAAACCATAAACGCAGGCCAACCATGAAACTTCAGGTTGGGGTTTATGTAGGTTACCGTTATCGTTTTTACACCGAAGTAGAATACGATGATGGTGCTCGTGTTCGCACCTATGACGATTTGGAAATGAATCCCATTTCTATTGATCCGTTTATCAGCTTACAATTCAAGCGTTTAGGCGTATTTGCGAGAACCTCATTGCTACCTATAGTTTTGGATAATAATGCCGTTAATCAAACAAGAGGTGCATTTGGTATTTTCTTGGGCACCTGATCTTACAGCATAATTAGGATAGTCGTACCTTTGCTTTATGAGTCAACGCAAGTGGTCTACCATAAAAGAATACAGCGATATATTATTTGATTTTCACGAGGGGATAGCAAAAATCACCATCAATCGTCCGGAAGTGTACAATGCGTTTCGTCCGCAAACGGTGATGGATATGTTGGATGCAATGGAACATTGCCGCGAATCCCAAGAAATCAATGTGATTATATTGACGGGAACAGGTGAAAAAGCTTTCTGTTCGGGTGGAGATCAGAATGTAAAAGGCATCGGTGGTTATGTAGATGACTCAGGTGTACCTAGATTGAACGTATTAGACTTACACAAAAAAATTCGTTCTATACCCAAACCTGTCATTGCCATGGTGAATGGCTATGCCATCGGCGGCGGGCATGTTCTACATGTTGTGTGCGACCTAAGCATTGCATCGGAAAATGCTATTTTTGGCCAAACTGGACCAAAAGTTGGAAGCTTTGATGGCGGTTTTGGTAGCAGCTATTTGGCCCGTCACGTTGGTCAGAAAAAAGCACGTGAAATTTGGTTCTTATGTCGTCAATATTCGGCTGAGGAATGCGAAAAAATGGGCTTGGTAAATAAGGTTGTTCCGCTCAACGAACTTGAAGACGAAACGGTAGATTGGTGTAAAACCATCATGGAGCGAAGCCCTATGGCTATTCGTATGCTTAAACGAGCATTTAACGCAGAATTAGACGGGCAACACGGTCTTATGGAAATGGCGGGTGATGCTACTCTACTTTACTACTTAACGGAAGAAGCACAGGAGGGTAAAAATGCATTTCTTGAAAAGCGCAAACCAGACTTCCAAAAGTATCCGAAGTTCCCTTAAATCAGAAGAAGTAACCTACTTCTATACTTCCTTTTATAGTCCTACTGGATTTGAGAAAATCATAGGTAAATCTATGAATGGCATCTTTTGAGCTTAACAATTGATTACCCGATAGTTTTGATATTGAGCTACTAATAGGGTAAGCTATCCCAATCGTGTAATTGAGGCTGATTTTATCAAATAAAATTCGGCGTCCTCCGTAATTTAAGCCCAAACTCAAAACGGTATGCCCGTCCTCTACTTTATCAGCTGTGATGGCCCGACTATTCCAAACCGTTTTATCGTCTTGATTTAAAAACGCGTAATACAAACCAAGTGAGTAATAGGTTCCAAAAGGAGCCAGGGACCCTGCCTGAGTTTGATAAAGCAACGCACTCGCCTCTAACTCTACCATAGACACTGCTAAAGTTCCTCCAACTATATTATTTCTTTGCTGCGACTGAGGGTGATAATATCCGATTCCCACTGGCTGCAAATCATCGGCATCAAAATCGAAACCACCCCATTTGGCAGATCCACGAAAGGACAACCAACTGTTGCGACTGCTTTCGTAGGATAAACCGGAAAACTGATGATATCTCATGGGCATTCCATCCATAAAAGAGAGAAATCCTTCCACCCCAAAATTTACAACACGAGTTTTTCCTAAATAACCCGGGTTTGATGTTTGTGCGAATAAATTAGCCGCTGCAAAACAAACAAGAGATACGATATACTTATTTAAGATTTTTCGCATGAGCTATATAATAAACGGTTTCAAAGATGTGAGCGCGCAACATATCCTTATGCCATTTTGAAGTTCTCGCTCTTGAGTGGATATAAACCTGCCTGCTTGTTTCTAAATTATAGACATAAGTTAACTGCCTTGTAGCTGCATCGGCCTGGCTTTGTTGATATAGGAAAAACGGAGCATATGGAGGGAATAAAATCGCATACATCAAGCCAGAAACATCAAAAGGTCTTTTTTGAATTTCATAATCGTAGGCAGTCCAACCTAACAAATTATTCTTTGATGAAACTTTCAACGCACTCACATACTGACTCATAAACAACACCATGCTATGGGTATCATTATTCGTTCGTTCAGTCAACCAATCTTTGGCTCTGCTGTACCGATTTAAATCCTCTGTACTAAGTTTATCTGATACTTGATTGTGAATTAGTTCCACGGGAAGTGTAGAGGTTTTTGATACTTCTTGCCATGCATCATACAAGATGGATTTTGACTTTTCTTCTATTAAGAAATTTCGTTCCTTTATACCTGTAGCAGATATCTTACGGTAAGTTAACCTTGGTTGTAACATAAGAAGACCCTTAAACTCCGAATTTGGTTTATCAAAGCGTCTTTTGTCGAGGTTTCTCAAGGAAGAAGAAAAACCCCAATCACCTGAACTTGTTGGAGTCAACTTATATTCCTTTAACCACGAATTAATTTCAGATTTCAACAACTCTTTTTCCGGCAGATCATAAAATAGAGCGACATACCAATCGTCTGATTCTCTGCTCTGAGGCTTTACAATCATGCTTCTCAAATCGGCGGAAGTTGCTATCATATGTGATTTAACTGCGCTATCACTCAATACTAATGTACTATCTACAACTGTACTATCGATTGATTTTGGCGCGTAAGAAAGTAATGCTTCTAAATCTATAATTCCCTTGAGGCGTGCGATTTTAAGACATTCTAGCCAGCACCTATCAATGAATTCATCCTTAGGATATCTTGATTTCTCAGTCCAGATAATTCTTAGTGATAGCGCCGCCAAGGATTGAGTGGGTGCTTCAAGTAAGCCAGCGGTCAATGGCCTCCAGCCGCCCCTATTTTGAAGGATATTACATCCATAATTCTGCAAATTATGGTCCAGATATTTATGATGTATCATCCCGTAAATTGCCATTGATTTAGCTCTAGAGTTAAACTTCGTAGGGCCATAGAGCAATTCAAAAACCCGAGATAAATATAGCACTCGTCCATAGTCAGCTTTTCTCAAATGAAGCAACATCAATTCATGCCGTGCTATTTTTTGAGCGTTTTGAAACTCTTCTTCGGGAACAAGGAACTTTAATTTACCATCCGGCGAATAGGATGATTTCGTTATCAGGTCTTTAAGTACTAGTACCCGATAATCTATTTGGGGATGCGTGCGGTTCGCATTGAGTAGATCATTCTTATCATCACTTTCATTCTTAAGATTAGCCTTCTCAATGCGTTGTTGAATATCTGATTGTAATTCTCCAGGAATCTTTACATACCGCCCAAACAATGAGTCAATATTCCATGTTGTTTCTAAAAACGAATAATCCGAATATTTCAGAATTTTTAATCCTCGAATCCCTTCTGTCAAATCATAGGGAGAATTTTCAAGCATCTTAAATCCTAACTTATCAGCTTGTAACTCTTGCTCTTGAGAAAAACGGTATAGCAAGGACAGTCTCTTTTCTATGGCTTCCTCTCGGATATTCAATCGGGCGCCAACCATCCCTTTGTAAATCATTAGTGCATGATTTTCAATAAAATGTTGGATTTCATGCGCAAGAACAACCGCCAATTGTGCCTCATTTTCTAAACGAGCCAAAAGACCTACGCTTACAAACACCAACCCATTTGATGTGGTATATGCGTTGGGTTCATCTGATCGCAATACGTAAAACTGTATTTTATCTTTAAACACAGGATGTGATTCCAGCACTTTAAGCCCTACTTTCTCAACGTAATCGCTCATCGTCTCACCGTAAAGCGCTTGACCACTACTCAGTAGTTCGTCTTCTAAATAATTGGATTGAATGGCATGCTCTCGTTCAATTCTTTTATCAGAACGACGAGATGTTTTTTTATTAATCCTATCAATCTGACGCCTAGCTTTGATTGCTGAGGACTCCTTCAATCGGCTTGGAATTTCACCGGTAGATTTTGCAGGTTGATAATCTTCAAAATCAATTTGGGCATGTATCCCTGTAATCGAAAGTAAAGCAAATAGGGAAATCGCTCGTTTCAGCGGGTGCATATGCAAGGATAAGGTATTTCGCTAATACCCAGGTGTTATTGAAAAAAGTCTTTCATGCGATCGATGAAGGACTTCCCTTTTTCATCTGGCTTGAAATTCTCGTTCTCTTGTAAATCTTTAAGGATATTTCTCTCTTCGGAACTCAATTTGGTCGGGACAAAGACATTCACAACGACTAATTGATCGCCTGCCCCATATCCATTTAAGTCCGGAAATCCTTTTCCTTTCAAACGAAGTACTTTTCCAGCTTGAGTACCTGCATCTACTTTTATCTTCACTTTTCCATCGATGGTTGGAACCTCAATACTTGCTCCTAAGGCTGCCTCTGGAAAGCTAAGCCACAGGTCATAGATCACATTGTTGTTATCTCTTTTTAATTCCTCATGTGCCACTTCCTCTACCAAAACGATAAGGTCACCAGCCGCACCACCTGCAGGCCCTTCGTTACCTTTACCCTGGATGCTCAACTGCATACCATCGGCCACTCCACCTGGAATCTTGATGGTGGTTTCGTATTCTTTGGCTATCAAGCCCTGATCATTGGCATCGCTCGGTTTACTTTCTACGACTTTACCATTCCCCTGGCAAACAGGACAAGCGCTCTGGGTAGCCATTTGGCCAAGGAACGTATTGGTTACTTGTTTTACCACACCTGATCCACCACAATGGCGACAACTACCAAATTTCACGCCTTCGGCCGCAACCATACGGCGATATTTTACTTTTTTCTCTACACCATTTTTCATGTCGGCGTAGGATAACTTGAGCTTGATTCGAATATTTGACCCTACAGAGCGACGGCTTCTACCTCTACCTCCGCCACCTCCAAAGAAGGAACCGAAAACGCTGTCGTCTCCAAAGACATCGCCAAATTGACTGAAGATATCATCCATGCTGAATCCACCTCCGCCAAATCCGCTGCCTCCGCCCATACCAGCGTGACCGAACTGATCATAACGCTGTTTCTTTTCAGGGTTACTCAATACATCATAGGCCTCTGCTGCTTCCTTGAATTTCTCCTCGGCGTCTTTGTCGTCGGGGTTTTTATCTGGATGATATTTGATGGCTAACTTTCTGTATGCCTTCTTGAGTTCATCAGCGCTTGCGCTTTTTGAAACGCCCAGTACGTCGTAATAATCTCTTTTACTCATACTACCTATTTCCCAACAACAACTTTAGCAAACCTTAATACCTTATCGTTTAGATAGTATCCTTTTTCAACTTCATCGATCACTTTCCCAACCATATCGTTAGACGGCGCATCAAATTGGGTCACCGCTTCATGAATCTCAGAATCAAACGCTTCTCCTTTGGCTTCCATCGGCTTCAATCCTTTTTTCTCGAGAGTTCCATAAAACTTTTTAAAGATCAATTCCATTCCCTCTTTCGCAGACGCATTCTCATCTCCTGAAAGTGCGTGTATAGCTCTTTCCATATCATCAACGATAGGAAGTAATTCTAACATCAAGTCCTTGCTGGCGTTTTGCAGTAGATCCAACCTTTCCTTTGTTGTTCTGCGACGGAAATTCTCGAATTCACTGTAAAGTCGAAGATACTTATCACGTTCCTGCTGAACGGGATCAGTAGATTCTGAATCATCTTGAGCAATATCTTGCTCTTCGTTAGACTCATTTTCATTTGTTGACGATTGATCCTGAAGGGTTTCTTCTTGTGAAACCTTTTCTTTATTCTTCTCCGCTTTAGTTGATTTCTTCTTCATATAGGTTAACATACGATAGATATCAAACACTTTGCCAAGTTAGGCATGCCATCCTTTTGTGACATCTTGACAGAGTTAATTTCAATTTTATCCAACAATTCTGACATTGAAGTGTTATTATCGTGACACATGTTCACCGGAATAGTAGAGGCCCAGCATAAAATCATCAAAATAACCAAAGAAGGAAGTAACACTCACTTTTGCTTCTCAGGGGATATGACTCCGGAGTTGAAAATTGATCAAAGTATTTCACATAATGGTATTTGCCTTACGGTAACGAACATTGATTTGGAGTCATCGCGTTATGAGGTGACGGCTATCAAAGAAACACTTGATAAAACAAATGCCGGTGCTTGGCAACTCAACGATGAAATCAACATTGAAAGGTGTTTGCCTGCAAGTGGCCGATTTGACGGACATATGGTTCAAGGACACGTTGACGGTGTGGGCCTCATTGATGAAATCCATGACTCTAATGGTTCAAGAATGGTTTTTATATCTCACCCTGCCACTGCTGGAATGACCGTCCCAAAAGGGAGCATTACCATCAATGGTATCAGCCTGACTGTGGTTGATTCTTTCACTGATGCCTTTAGTGTTGCCATTATTCCTTACACCTGGGACCACACCACGTTTAAAAATGCAAAACAAGGCGATATGGTAAATTTAGAATTTGACATTGTGGGTAAATACGTTCAAAAAATCATGATGACTAAGAACGAAATACTTCCCCCGGGTATTTAGTTTGTTCTAGATTCATGTCTGTAATTTTACACAGATTTTTAACTTCATTTTTTTTTGCATTTTCACCTAATTCTCTATCATACAATCGTCTAGGGTCAATTACGATCCAACCATTTTCTTCGAAAGATTAAACAACTTCACTTCCTCGTCGAGAAATGCCCTCATTCATCTTTAAGTAGAGCGATTCCAAATAAGCCTGATACGTTTGTTACAAAGCGATTCTCATTGCCTTTTTGTAAATTCGCAACACTTAGAAGTTAAACACTTTAAAACATTTATGGGAGTATTGTCGTTTTTGTTTTCATCTAGCTTAGGTAGAAAACTCATGATGGCAGTGACAGGAGTATCCTTGATTGGATTTCTACTTGTGCACTGCGGAATTAACGCAACCGTGCTATTCAATGACGGTGGTGAAACCTTTAACGAAGCGGCCAAGTTTATGGCAACCAATTGGCTTATCCGTACAGCAGAAATACTGCTATTTGTTGGTTTACTTTGGCACATTGTACAAGGACTTTGGTTGACTTTTGACAATCAGAAAAGAAGGGAAGCTAAATACGGTGCTAAGGCAGGTAATTCAAATAGTAAATGGTACTCGAGAAGTATGGGGATCTTGGGATCTATTCTCCTCATTTTCTTGGTGGTTCATCTGAAACATTTCTGGATTGTAAGTCGTTTTGGTATGCCACATCACTTAACGGAACTACCAAGTGGTGGTGAAGATTTATTTGCTGAAATGGTAATGGTTTTCGCAAATCCTGTTCCGGTAGTTATTTATGTATTGGGATGTATTGGTTTGGCTTATCATTTGTTGCATGGATTTGGAAGCGCTTTCCAAACCTTAGGTATCAATCACAAATCCTACACACCCATCATTGCCACTGTGGGCACTGTTTTCTCCATTGTTGTACCTCTTGTATTTGCCCTGATTCCAGTGGTAATGCATTTAGAATTAATCAAATAAACGTATGAAACTAGATTCTAAAATTCCAGAAGGTCCATTAGAAAATAAATGGACAAAATATAAAAGTTCGGTTCCCTTAGTGAACCCAGCCAATAAGCGGAACCTTGAAGTTATCGTTGTTGGAACGGGCTTAGCCGGTGCTAGCGCCGCCGCTACCCTCGCGGAAATGGGATATAAAGTTTCTGCTTTTTGCTTCCAAGATTCACCTCGACGTGCTCACTCTATCGCGGCACAGGGTGGTATCAATGCTGCAAAGAATTATCAAAATGACGGAGACAGTGTTTATCGACTGTTTTATGATACCATTAAAGGAGGAGACTATCGATCGCGCGAAGCCAATGTGCACCGTCTTGCCGAAGTTTCTACGAATATCATAGACCAATGTGTGGCTCAAGGTGTTCCTTTTGCTCGTGAGTACGGTGGTACCTTAAGTAACCGTTCATTTGGTGGAACACAAGTACAGCGTACTTTTTATGCTGCAGGTCAAACCGGACAGCAACTATTGCTAGGAGCTTACTCTGCTTTAGAACGCCAGGTGGGTTTGGGTAACGTTAAAATGTATGCCCGCCACGAGATGATTGAAGTAGTTAAAATTGACGGCAAAGCACGTGGAATTATTGCACGTAATTTAGTAACCGGTGAACTAGAGAGACATTTTGGTCATGCGGTATTGCTTTGTACAGGAGGATATGGAAACGTATTCTATTTAAGTACAAATGCGATGGGTAGTAATGTTACCGCTGCTTGGAAAGCACATAAAGCTGGAGCAATGATGGCAAATCCATGCTTCACCCAAATCCATCCAACGTGCATCCCTGTATCCGGGCACTACCAATCAAAACTTACTTTAATGAGTGAGTCATTGAGAAATGATGGACGTATATGGGTACCTAAAAAGAAAGGCGATGATCGTCATCCTAATGATATCCCAGAAGATGAAAGAGATTATTACCTAGAAAGAAGATACCCAGCATTTGGTAACCTCGTTCCACGTGACATCGCAAGCCGCGCAGCAAAAGAACGTTGCGATGCTGGATACGGTGTAGGGCCGAGTAAAATGGCGGTGTATTTGGATTTCAAATACAACATGATGAATAAATACGGACGTGCGGAAGCAAGTAAGCAAGGAATTCAAAACCCTGATGACACTACCCTCATCCGTTTAGGAAAAGAGAAGATTAAAGAGAAATATGGCAACTTGTTTGACATGTACAAGCAGATTACGGACGAAGATCCGTATGAAGTGCCCATGCGTATTTACCCCGCCGTTCATTACACAATGGGTGGACTTTGGGTAGATTACGAACTACAAACAAGCGTTCCAGGTTTATATGCATTAGGAGAAGCGAACTTCTCAGACCACGGTGCAAATCGCTTAGGAGCTTCTGCTCTTATGCAGGGGTTAGCGGATGGATATTTCGTTATACCTTACACTATCGGAGGGTATCTTTCAAAAGAACTTCATACCAAAGCAATACCAACGGATCATGAGGCCTTTGTTGAGGCAGAAAACAGAGCCAAAGAGAGAATTCAAGGCTTCTTAAAAATCAACGGTAAGAGAACTGTGGAAAGCTACCACCGTGAACTTGGCTTAATCATGTGGGAAAAGTGTGGTATGGCGAGGAATGAAAAAGGCTTAAAAGAAGCAATTGCAGAAATCCGCGCTTTAAGAGATGACTTCTACAAAAACGTACGAGTACCTGGATCAGACACAGGATTTAACCCTGAATTAGACAAGGCAGGTAGAGTCGCTGACTTCCTTGAATTGGGAGAGCTCATGTGTATGGATGCACTTTCTAGAAATGAAAGTTGCGGAGGTCACTTCCGTGAGGAATTCCAAACCGAAGAAGGAGAAGCACTTAGAGACGATGAAAACAACTTATCCGTTTTCGCATGGGAAAATAAAGCAGAAAATAGTTGGGAGCTTCACAAAGAAGAACTCAACTACGAGAATATTAAAATACAGCAACGCAGTTACAAATAATTAATGGGAAATACGATGAATATTAATCTTAAAGTTTGGCGTCAAGAAAACGAGAACGCCTCAGGAAAATTTGAAGAGTACAAAGTTCAAGCGAATCCCGATATGAGCTTCCTTGAGATGTTTGATGTATTAAATGAGCAACTCATTGAAGACGGAAAAGATCCTATCGCTTTTGACCACGACTGTCGTGAAGGGATCTGCGGTATGTGTAGCATGGTCATCAACGGAAGACCTCATGGTCCAAAAGGGGGTGTTACCACTTGCCAACTACATATGCGTAGTTTTAAAGATGGCGATACCGTTGTTGTTGAGCCTTGGAGAGCAAACGCATTTCCTGTGGTTAAGGATTTAAGTGTAAACCGAGGTGCATTCGATAGAATCATTTCTTCTGGGGGATACGTATCTGTAAATACGGGTAGTGCGGTTGATGCAAATGCGGTTCTCATTCCTAAAGAAACAGCAGATACGGCCTTCCAAGCAGCGACTTGTATTGGTTGCGGTGCCTGTGTAAGCGCTTGTAAGAATGCTTCCGCAATGCTATTTGTGGGGGCAAAAGTCACACAATTAGCTGAGTTACCTCAAGGTCAACCAGAAAGAGAAGCTCGTGTAGTTGCTATGGTTGATCAAATGGATGCTGAAGGATTTGGTGCTTGTAGCAATACAGGTGCTTGTGCCGCTGAATGTCCAAAAGAAATTCCATTGTCGGTAATCGCCAACCTAAATCGCGAATACTACAAAGCGAAACTAAACGGAAAATAATTACTCCACGGGGTAAACTAAACCTAATGAACAGCCAATGCGAATAGCGTTGGCTGTTTGCGTTCCAGTGAAATTTGGCGTAATACTCATCCCTACGTTCGGTTCACATAACAATCGCAACTTTTCGTCAAGTTGATATTCGGCACGCAAACTTGAATACACAAACCCGTTTAATGTGGGGTTCTCTACCTTATTGATTAGTAAATCACCTGATTCACTGAACGAAGTCGTATAATCGTAAACGTCAACTTCAGTGCCTTCTTCCAAAGAAAATCCTTGGGTTTTAATTCTAATCCTATCGGTGATTAACACTCCTAAAGAGGCTCCATAGGTAAAATATAGTTCTGTTTTTGGTAGTTGCATTTTCACTCCATCCAACCTAATAAAACGATCCACTTTCAACTCGAAATAATCCTGTTGGAATTGATAAAGCAAACGTTGCACCGGCCCTTCAGCTAAATGACTATAAATCTGCAAATCTGGATGTGGTTGGTATCGGTACATATTATTTTCCTTTACTCGGTTAAAACCCCAACGCTGATATCCAAAACTAGCTTTCCATGCACGTCCCCTTTCTCTCTGAAAAAGTATACCCAAGGAAAGCGAAACTCCGTTTTGACCTTCATCGGCAATTCGAAACGAATCTTCCAATAACGATTCAGTATACCCTAAATCAGTCTGTGGATTCACTCCCAACAGCAAACGATTTGAAATCTGGGGGGACACACTCGCTTCAACTCGTTTATCCCATGGTGTTGATTGCGTATATCCTAAATGAACAAAGAGACAAAAGCAACAAACCGATAAAACACTCCTCCAAGTCATGGGGGCAAGTTAATCATCAAATGTGAGTCTTGCACTTTTTTGATAGAATCGGTATACCCCAAGCACAGAGGCGACAATAAGCCCTATGGTAAAACCTAACCATATCCCGTACATTTCTTTTCCTGCCGTTTCTCCTAATAAATACGAGACTGGTATAGATATCACCCAATAAGAAAAAACCGCTATCACACTTGCCCAAATCACGTCCTTAATTCCTCGTAACATAGACATAGCTGCAGCTTGAATCCCATCGCTAACTTGAAAGATTGCGGCTAGTACAAAAAGCGGTAGTATAAAAGGCATAACTTCCTCTCCTACCCCGTATAAATTGGCAATTTGTTCTCGGAATAAAATGAACACTACGGCATTAATGATTTCAAATACCAACAACAAAAAGAATGTAGCATGAGCCACCTGTTTTATCTTAATCCTGCTTTTTTCTCCGTAAGCATTACCCACCATGATGCTACCGGCGATACCAAAACCACTCGCCACCATATACGTTACAGAAGCGGCATTCAATGCTACCGCATGTGCGGCTAACTGAACCGAACCATACCAACCGACCATGATACCAGAAAGAGAGAAACAGGCCCACTCGGCAAAGGTTTGCAAAGCAGTTGGTACACCTAACTTCCAAATACCGAGTGTTTCCTGCCAAACTTCTCTAAGATTCGGCATTTTATCCGGAAGAAATTGCTTCATAAAGCGAGCATACCGCACATACCACAAACCTGACAGCATCATGAATACTCTTGAAATCAACGTTGCCCAAGCAGCGCCCATGTAACCCATCGCCTCAATGGGTCCAAAACCATAAATTAAAACCGCATTTAAAATAACATTCACGACCAAACCAGCGAGCGTCAATACCATGGATATTTTAGTATGACCTAACCCATCGGTGTACTGCCGAGCGTTAAGGAAAAGCAACATGGGCAATACCGACCAAGAAACCACGGATAGGTATTTAGGTGCAATTATGTTCACAGCATCCGACTGTTTAAGCCATTCAAAATGGTATTGCAGGATAAGGAGCAATACAAATTGGAATAGAAATAAAATCAAGCTCACATAAATCCCTGCTCGATAAATGATGAACCCCCCTTTTTCATTCTTCTCTCCCACTTTAATACTCACCAATGTGCTTACGGCGAATAGGACACCAATGGTTAAACCGCTTAGCATGAAAAACAAGCTATTCCCTTGATTGACTCCTGCTAGGGCATCCTCACCCAGCCTACCAACCATAATGGTGTCGGCGACTCCCATCAAAACCAAACCTAACTGACCTAGTATTATTGGGTACGAAAGTTTGAAAATCTGTTTTAGATGATCGCGGTATGTCTCTGAGGCTAGCTTCAAAAGGGTTCGCAAAAATAGGACTTCTTTCCTCTGAGCAATGACAACTTTCTAATTCCGCTGTAAAATTCGCATTACCTTTGCACTATGGATATTTTATGGGAAGATAATCACCTACTTTTTGCGAATAAGCCAGCGGGGGTACCCGTACAGGGTGACTCTACAGGTGATGAACATTTTCTTGAAATGGCCGAGGAATACATTCGCGTAAAATATCAAAAGCCTGGAGCTGCCTACGTAGGTTTGGTGCATCGAATTGACCGACCTGTTAGCGGAATTGTTCTTTTTGCAAAAACATCGAAAGCTTTATCTCGTTTAAACGAAATCTTTAAAGAGAAACGCAACACCAAGATATACCACGCACTTACCACCAATCCATTAGAATCAGAAACGGGCACTCTGGAACATTACCTTAGCAAGGATAGCAACACCCACCGTGCACACGCATATGTTAAACCTAAAGGCGGAGCGAAACATTCGGTATTGCATTACAAACTCCTTTCCAATATTGCTGGTCGATATTTATATGAAATAACCCTAGAAACAGGTAGGTTTCATCAAATTCGTGCTCAACTTAGCAAGATGGGTTCACCTATTTTGGGTGATTTAAAGTATGGCGCAAAGAATCCTCTTCCAGATAGATCTATAGGCCTACACGCCAAAACTTTGATCACTCCTCACATTGTGAAAGACCAACCCTCCGTAAAGGTACATGCCCCTTATCCCAAAACTCAATGGTGGGGTTTGTTCAAAGATTATCCAAAGAAAAAGGGTCCCAGAAGACCTCGTTAAAATTGACGATTTGATCGTGCTCATCGCACATAATTCCCTCTTGTAGTAATTTTTCTCTCATGGTGGTAAGCGTCTTAAAGTGATGCATCCCTGTTAAGAGACCAACTCTATTTACCACCCGGTGGGCAGGAATTTCAGCATCCACCTGATGACTAAGATTCATTGCCCAGCCCACCATACGGGCACTACGCTTGGCACCTAGATAAGCCGCAATTGCTCCGTAAGTGCTTACCCTTCCATGGGGTATGAGTCGCACTACATCGAAAACTCTTTCGAAGAAGTCCTGATTTTTCGGGTCGATAGAATTCATTGGTATGAATTTTGTTATAAATTTACACAAATCATATGCAAATGCGGAAGAGACTATTAACCCTTATCATTACAACATTAACTGTTAGTCAAATAATTGCACAGATTACTCCTTACGAAAGACCTTATGAGGTAAATAAAGTCAGTCGCGTAGGTGACTATCCAAAGATCAAAGAAGTAAAACCTTGGGATGGTCGAACTGCCGGAGATTACTCTATCAAAATTCAATTAAAAGGGCTTCAAGAAGGCGAGATAGTTTTTCTAGCGGATCACCATATTGGTGGAAAATACCTGCGTGACACCGCCATCGTAGGGAAAAAGGGCATGGCTGAATTTACTGGCAATCGTCTACTACAAAGAGGTATGTATCTCTTCGTATTGCCCCAAAAGAAAGATTATTTCGAATTCCTAATTGGAGATGATCAGGACTTTACATTGAAAGGAGATACCTCTTGGACAGAGCACAATTACTATAAAACAATGAAAGCCATTGGCTCCGATGAGAATGAATGGTTCATTAATTATCAGTTATCTAAAACCAACATCATTGAGAAATTAATCGAAGTAGACCAACAGATCAAGAAAGATTCATCTGAAGAGAACCTTGCCAAATGGAATCCAGTAAAAGACGAATTATTAAAGGAAAAAACGGCTTACGATAGTGTTTTTATCAGCCAGCATCCAAATTCAATGATCGCTCGGTTCTTGTATGCGCTTAAACCAATAAAGATTCCAGAAGCTCCTAAAAAAGAGGACGGCACCATTGATTCTAATTTTGCCTATCAATACTACAAAGCCCATTTTTGGGATCATGTGGACTTTAATGAGGACGCCCTCGTTCGGATGCCCATTAACTTGTTTAAGGACAAACTCGATGAGTACTTTGATAAAGTAATCATACCCGATGCAGACTCTTGTATTAATGCATGTAATTATTTGTTGCTCAAGGCTCAAAATAGCATTGAAAACGAGAAATATCTCATATGGTATTTAACCAACCATTTTGAGTCAAGTAAAATAATGGGGCTTGATCGTGTATTTGTGCACATGGCCATGTCACAATATTGTGCAGGCAGAACCTGGTGGGTAGATTCAACCACAGTAGCACGCATGTGCGATAATGCTTATCGACGTTCTTATTCCTTAATTGGAGCTCAAGCAAGAGACTTGCAACTAAAAAACGAACGCGATGAATGGATCAACACCAATGGTATTGAAGCTCCATTTACCATCGTTATGTTCTGGGATCCTACCTGTGGCCATTGTAAGGAGGCCATGCCAAAAATTGCAGAGATTTACAAGAACAACAAGGATAAAGGTTGGAAAGTTGTGACATTGGCTTCTGGTAACAAGCGGAAAGAATGGCTAGAATACCTTGAGGAGCACAAAGAAATATCTGAGTTTACTAACCTCATCAGAGGAGAAGTGCTAGAACAGAAATACGCAGATAACCTGCAATCCTATTACGTCATTGCAAGTCCGACCATTTTTGTTTTAGATGAAAACAAGAAAATAGTAGCGAACCGCATTGATGTTGATAAGATGGAAGATTTCATCAATATGCTAGCGGATAGAAAGAAAAAGGAGAATAATTAATTCTTTTTTCGTTTTAATCGACTCAGCGTTTTCGAAATTTCGTCAGTATACAAAGCAACGCCAAAAGTGTAGTACGAAGAGGAAAAGTAACTACCAGGCGTTAAGGAAAAGCGCGCGCCTACGCCAGCCGAAAGTCCGACGTACTTCCATACTCGATAGGTTGTATTTACTCCTGTTTCAACTGGGATGATCATTAAGTCTTGAAAATCCTTTGTGCCATCTGGTTTTACTAACGTTAAGCTCGCGTTACCAACACCCAATTGTAGTGTTTGAGTAATAAACCATCGATAATTTTTAAACCAACGATACTCCCCTATTCCACTAAGGTATACGTACTCGTAGTTATCATTGAAAACAGTTTGAAACGCCGTGGTATACAAACCCACAAATGCAGCAGTTTTCTTAAAGTCAGCACCCACTCTTAATCCAAAAATATTTATGGATTTCCCTCTTAAATAAGAATGTCGGCTATCTAGGCCAGCAGAAATGGTTGGCTCGTTTTCCCAACTTAAGCGAATACTATCTGTCAGGGACCAAGAAGTATTTTGTGATCGCGCAATCGGAAAACAAAACATAATTGTAAGAAAGACCCATAATGACTTTCTATCCTTTGTTTTTATCCTTTTTAAACGCATCCAGCTTTCCACCATCATATCCAGATATAGGAGACTCCAAACTCCATATAGTCTGCACGATGTAAATGCGCTTTTAAGCGACTTCTTACAACCCAGTGCTGCCCAACTCGATAATCCAAACCAAACGCATTATAAAAGGAAGGTTTTCCCGAATGTCTTGGTTTCATTATGTACATCCCTGCATCTAGTCTCATACCTAACCGCCCCATAAGGTATACTTTGCCCGCTCTTACCGCCAATTCCTGGGTTTGAGAGCGATCTACCCGTGTAAAGGTTCCATCATCGTTAAAATGATAATTGGGATCTGCAAACCATTCCATACCTATATCCCAATAGGAATTAGCCGTCTTTTGAAATCGATACATAGCGTCAACCACCCAAATAGTAGATGACCGAGGATATTCTAATGACTTTTCACGTCTAGCCATTTTCACTCCGACGGCAAAGGGAAATGCATAATAACCTGTTGAGGGGACATATAAATTCTTACGGCTTCCATCTTCATGCATACGGTATGATAACCCGACATGTGCATTTACGGCATTTAGCCCCACATTAGGTTTAGACAAATTTCCGTTTGATGCATGAGTTACATTTAAACCAGCAACAATTGCCAATTTATTGACCTTAAACTGAATGTCTGCTGTTATTAAAGCCAGATAATTCAAGCTACTACCAATGGCAAAATTGGTAGGATTAAGAGCGGAGTCATAAGTTTTTGTTAGAAAAGAGAAGCCATGGGCCATTCGCGCACGGAAAAATAAATAATCATTGAATTTAAATCGCGTGGCCATAGATACACCACTAGCAAACTGTGAACCGGTCAATTGATGACCCATGTTCATGTACAACACAGTCCCTCCGAGATAAGATTTGACTTTTGGCTCCCCCTCCAAATGTGATTCAAACCGTTTTTGTCTGGTTAATTCCCAGTCCGCGTCTAACTGAACTCCCCAAACAGGCGCCGCTAGGTTCGCAGTGTATGAAGAATGGGGTACCATTCTTCCAAACAAATAGTATCCCTCGAGATGCTTTTGTGCAAGGCTAGGTTGACAGAAAGTTAAAACAATAAAAAATATAACTCTTCGTGCGAGTTTCATTCACTTCAAAAATAAGTGAGAAAACCTTATTACTTCACACTACCAAAAAGTTGCTCAAGCTTGGTAACGCGATAATCAAAAATCCCTTTTACTTTGGCATCTACGAATAGCGCACCTGCAATAGAGCCCAATGGTCCTTTTCCAATGTCATAATTAAGAATATCCGTCATACGTACGCCCCCTTGAATTTCTTCAAAATGGTGTTCATGATGCCAGATATTGTAGGGTCCTTTCCTCTGCTCATCTACAAAAAATGCCTTGTCTTTGATATGGGTGATTTCTGTACACCAATCCATTTGGATACCTAAAAATGGAGAAATCTTATAGGTGATGAATAGGCCCTCGTACATTTTCTCTGGAACGTCTGAAGTGATTTTGAAGGTCATATCAGCCGGGGTGATTTCATTTAAATTAGCGGGAGACGAGAAGAAATCCCATGCTTCTTCCAAGGAAATGGGTAAGTCTTGTACGCGATGTAGTTTTTTCACTCAATAAGAACAATCATCAAGTACGAATGTTCATAAAAAAAGGCCGCGTTGGGCGGCCTTTTTTTAGTTATTAAATTTATGATTATTGAATCACAATCTTTTGAACAGTAGAACGTCCAAATTGATCTTGGATGTTTACCAAGTAAACTCCGTTCAATCCGTTTACATTTACTTTAACGTGTGAATCGTTTGACTCAGTATGACGAACGATACGACCATCCAAACTCATTACATCAATAGATACAACATTCGCATCTTTCAATGTTACGTGGAATACTCCACTTGCAGGGTTGGGAGAGATACGCACATCTTTTGCGATGTCCTTAGTAGCCATTGAAGATCCCATGGTACACGTGTTGTACACATAGAATAATTCAGTTGCTTCATCAGATGTACGCGTATAGTGACGGTTAAATCCACCCACACCGTTGTCTTTAACACATGCACGATCAGTGGTATCAGGGAATGTTTCACCATCCATACCTGGATCATATGGCTCGTTTACAAACTTGTATTCAAAGTATTCGTTACAAACCTTCTCAACCGTAACTTCATAAATATCAGGATTATCAACGTTAGGCGTCATTTGGATTGCACCGGTCTGCCAGGCTGGAGATGTGAATGAACCCATTACATAAATGGTATCCTCAGGAATTTCATCAGACATATCCACTTTGAATGTGATATCTGCAGGAGCGATAACGCTACCAGAACATGGCTCATCTAAACCAAAGCAACGAACTGCAAAAGTTGTATCGTTATGTACGAAGTACTTACGGTCAGCACCACCTTCCCAAGAGATGTTTCCATCAGCGTCAATCTTACGCACTTTGTGAGCAATTTCAACTCCTGAATCCAACTCTACAGTGATGGTGTAAACACCGTCCTTATCATCATCAGTTAAGAAATCACCACCGGCCCAGCCGTTGATCTTTCCACCAGCGATATCTACTTTCTCAAAGTTACACTCCTTCTTCATATCGATTTGGAAAGTAGCTTTGAACTTGGTCAAAGGATCACCAGGACATGCATCACAAGATCCGAAACATACAAGCTTAGCTTCAACATCAGCATCGCTAACGCTTACGCTACGATTGTTATTGGTAGCACAAGAAGATGGTACAGACTCATCTTTACCCCATGCGTTACCATTAACAAATTTGTACTCGTAGTCCCCAGAATCCACACATAGGATCACCTCGTGGATTTTATTCTTAGCATACAAATTGGCCATTTGAGTTGCACTTGGATTCCACTCAGGGAAACCAGCTGCTTTCTGGATACTACCTGCAACATGAACACCATCGGCACTCACTGCGTCTTCACTCTTCAAATCAACAGCTAAACGCACTGCATATTTTCCAGAAGGAGCAGAACCACCGAATACAAATGCTGGTAGCATTAATGTATCGTCACCCGCACCAGACCAGAACCAACGATTGTCATTGGTTTCACCGTTGTTAGTGTGACCCTTTTGTGAGATGGCTGGAACTTTCTCAGCTCCACCCCAATCGTTATCGTTAAGGAACTTATATTCTACCAAGGTATTTGCATCAACACAAGCGTGAACCTCATACATACCCTTGCCAGCATCGGTCATAGTAGTTCCAGAGGCGTTCCAACCTTGGAAGCTACCTGCAACGTGAATTCCGTTTGAAGAAACGGTTTCACCACTCATGTCAACAGCGAACTTCACCACACGCTTTGGAGTTGGAGCAGCTCTACGTACGTATAAAAATCTCCAGTAAAGTCCATCTTGAATCTCGATATCCACTTGCATGGTATCTGCACCATAAACTTCGTACTCATAAGTTATTGAGTCCTTGTTAGCGGCGCTACCATCTGAAGTTTCTCCACCATTGTAGACTTTAGGAATCCCTACGAAATTCACTTTACCTACAACAGTAAACGTGCCATCTTCGTTATCCATCCATGATCCATTGTCTGGCTTAACACAATCTCCTTTAAAGTTCTGAAATTCACCATTACTACTTAGGATAATATCCGTTGCGTTAGCATCCGATGTATTGTTAAAGTAAGAACCATCACCTTTGGATGGACCAACTCCAAGATAAATCATTTTCCAAGCGCCTACCGGTGTATTGAAACTTCCTAAGTCGTTTGAAACATAATCCGCTGTTGGCTTGTCAGAAACAACCCACTCACTATTGGCTACTGTGGTTCCTGCACTTTTGCTCCATGCTGATCCCATCTTAACATAAGACTTACGAACCAACGTGTTATCCTTAGTTGCATCCGTTGTTCCTGCTACATCCCAACCTGCTGAAGGCTCATTGTCTTCATCTGTATTTTCTCCAATTTCATCAACAAACGTACGATCGCTCTTTTTCCAAAGTGCATACCAATCGTTTCCGTTTGATAAGAAATTGTGCGTTACATCACCTTCTGCTTTGATATCCGCTTGAGCGCTACCATGGGCAATAACGAAAACTTCACCTGACTTCAATGTCTTACCAGAGAATAGGCTAGAATTATCGTATTCAAATGTGTTCATGGCTTTCACGTAATGGAAAGTCCAATAAGCTCCACCGTTAATTTCTATCTCAATCACCATTGATGAGTCATTGGTAATTGTGTATTCATACGTAATAGAATCCTTAGCTGTACCATCAGAGGTCTCACCGCCGTTATGCACCTTAGGAATTCCAATGTGGGTACCTTGACCGTAAACGGTTACTGTACCGTCGCCATTATCCTTCCATGTTCCCAAGTTTTTGCCATCAAAAGGAGCGGCTGGAGCACCACAAATATCGCCAGTACCGCTATGCTGCCACCCTTCTAGGAAGGTCTCATCTCCCATCGCATTTTGGAAAACACCATCTTTGTGGAAAATCACGTAGTCATCGTGTAAGCATGAACGTGTTGACTCATCCACGACAGTGCTAAACCAAGATGTATTCCCTTTAGCAGGTCCTACTCCTAAGAAGGTCATTTGCCAAGCACCTTTGATTCCGTCGTTTTTACAACCGTTTGAACAGTTCACTAATAAGTAATCTTCCAAATTTACATCGCTCCCAGAGCCGTTGTAAATCTCCAAATACTTGTTGTTAGAGGTACCTTCCCCATACTCAGAGAAGAATACCTGACCTTGCAAGCTTGCCGTTAACGACATTCCTACAAGCGCTAATAGTTTGGTAATTTTTTTCATGGTAATGAATTATTTATATAACTTAATGTTAATCACAAATGTAAGGTGTAAGTGTCAAACCTACAATTAAGCTCCATTCTTGTTGAAAAGATGTTCCTTATTCTTGGTTTCTGGTTTCTGGTTGTTGTTTGCCAGAAGCATCAAATCGATTAAAGTTTTCTCGCCGCTTTACGCGTTATCTTTTTCAACCGTCGATGTAGATCTTCCATGAGCTCATTGGATGAATCAATACACATAGGTAGTAACTTTTCAGGCTTCATTACAGGAATTCCAGCAATGATTGGAATTGATTGTTTAGACTTGGCATACTCATTTACAGTAACCACACGTTTTCCTTTGTTATTCCATATTTTAATTCTACAATATGCCCGGATCCCAGCGGTAAATGGCAAAGGTTTTCTTATGAATTCGTACCCCATGGAAACAAACATTACCCCATCCGATCGGTCTTCGAATAGACTCACCATTTGCATTTGATTGCTATTTTTAGTCTTAAATAGGGATTCTTGAAGTGGCTTATACGTTTTGGGTACTAAGAAACGTTGTAAAAACAATCCTCTGTCTTTATCATCGGACTCGTTGAATCTGCCTCGATAATTTTGATAATCTTCATCATTAAGAACGACATCCTCATCCAGTAGTTCGAATGGAAATTGCGCCGCAAAATCATTCATAAAAACGGAGTAAAACTATCTAGCACGGGTTGAAGATTAAAATCGGGTGATTCTGAGAGTGTAGAAACCGAAGCAGCAAGATCGGCTGCACCACCGAGTTGTTCAAAATTGATGTGCTTGTTAACCCAAAAGCTCGTCAGGGCAACTTTCTTTGTCTGTGCGGAAATCGTAAATACACTTGAGAATAACAGTATAAATATGGTAAGATAACTTTTCATAGATTATCAAATATTCTGCTCTCAACAACATAGAAGAACGATTCTTTTTGAGTGACCCTTTTGGTTTTGTATCACAAATGTGCATTTTTATGTATATTGCGAGTTAAGTATTGAAATCAATTTAACTACAAACATGAAAAAATTAGCATTTATGCTCTTTGGCGCCTCTCTACTTTTTGTAGCGGGTTGTAAGAAAGAGTCAACGGATGACGGATCAGGCGACAATGGAGCCTTGGTCGTTGAGAAGAAACAGCGTTCTATGGTAGGTTACGTAACCGCTACATGGTGTGGACCTTGTGGTGCTCTTGGTGGACCTAACTTCAAAAAAGCAATTGACGAAGTCGGTGAAGATAACATCACGATGCTCAACATCCATACTAGTTCATCTAGGTTAACACCTTACTTTAAGCGTCCATCATCTATAAACAATCCTGATTCAGTATATATTGCACCTGTTTTCGGAGGTATTTTTAACTCTTTGAACATCCCTACTACTTCTTCAGGAGGTATCTCAATTCCTTCATTCAGTATGAACGGTGGCTTGATTGGTACAAGTAATGTTACATCTACAATGATCAAGGACAATGCAATTGCACATAATGCAAATGCTCCACAAATTGGAGTTGCTGCGAGAAAGAAAATCACTGGAAACACAATTAGCGTTGAAATTAAAACGGAGACGTACGAAGAATTGAACGGTGAATACTTTGTAACGGCGCTTGTATTAGAAGATAAGGTAATGGGCGTTCAAACTGGTGCACCAGATCCAACTAACACCGAGCACAGAAACGTTGTACGCGCATGCATGAACGGTGGAGGTGAGTTGTACAACCAAAAAATGTTTGACGACATGCCTTTTGCTTCTGGAACTGTAGCTGCGGGTAGTGAATATTCAACCACTATTAATTTGAATTATCAGCGTTATACTGCCGCTAATATCAATTCGAGTTTTGGTTTGGTTGAGTGGGATATGGCTCCTGCTAACACTAAAATTGCAGTTATCGTTTGGGCTAAGTTCGACAACACTAAGTATATCTACGTAAACTCAGTAGTAGCAAAATAATTTTTTGTTTCAATCCAAAAAAGCCTCGCTCAAAGCGGGGCTTTTTTTTTGTTTCTGGTTACTCATTTCTAGTCGCTTGTTTCTGGTTGATGGCTTAAATTGGTTTAGGCTGGGAGCTTAGAACTAGGAAACAGGAACCAGGAACTTATGACTTAAACCACCCATTGCCTGAGATAAAACCAATAGCCGCAAAATTTGTTAGCTTAACACAACGTTTCACAATTAGAACTCGTCCATTAATATTAGAAGATGTTTAGAAGTTTATGTTTGGTATGGGTTTGTGCTACATTCCTTACTAATATAAGTGCGCAAATAAATTATTCATACATACCCCGAGAGTACGTGGATTTTCGTGTTTCTACGAGTGGTTTATCAAATGCTAACCCTTACACAATTTGTAAAGGGTTACAAAACGATGGTGGTTATTTCGTCACTGGTTTAGTGCGTCGTTCCAATCAAAATGATTTATTTCTAAATCACTTGAAAAAAAATGACTCTATTGATTGGACACTTAATATTCAAACAGATGGAAATGAAGGAGGCGAAATCATAGATTTAGTTCCCATATCCAATAGCGAATTGATACTAAGTTCCGAAACTTATTCCTCCAAAACCAAGGCCAATACTACCTCTTTGCACAAGATTAACTCCAATGGATCGGCTCTTTCCTCTATCACTTTTGACCCATCAAATAGTCAGTCTAACTCTGGGTTAAGCACGAATATAAAACATATAAATACTACGTCCGATGGTAAAATATGCGTAGTCGGATCGGATGCACAATTAGAAGGTAATTCCAGAGTATGGGTATCCCTATTAAATTCAAATCTTTCCCATATCTATACCACAACTATCGATTTTGGGAATAACACGCAAGTAGCGTACGACGCCAAGTCTATCAACTATGACAATAAAAAATGCATCATCATTTGTGGGCGGGTCGGCAATCAACCAATGCTTGCCGTTATAGAAGAGCAAAATGGTAAGGTCTTAAAATCTTGGGTGGGAAGCAATAATCGTACTCTGTTTTTTACACAACTCATGATTAACCCGAAAAATTCAAAAGAAATTTTTCTAACGGGATACTCTAATCTAAATTTTAGAACGAACGTCGCTATAGCCAAATTTTCCATTGATACCGAGAAATTCCAAAAAATCGGGAATATCGGTACATTCAGAACCGAATACGTAAATAACCTAGAAATTGGGACGGACGAACAACTGATTCTTACCAGTCAAACATCATACTTTTTCCGGAGAGACCGCACTTTCGTTCATATTTTTGATCTCAATTTAAACCTCAAAGAAAGTTGGGTTGCCTATCAAGGGAATAACAGAGATTTTGAGTCCGCTCGATACAATTCAAATCATTTTACGAATAAGGGAATTAAGATCTTTGGAATCGATAATTCTACAAATCAAACTCACATCAATATATTGAATTCGACTCTCAGAAGTAACTCTTGTAGTGTTATCAAACAGTCAAACGGTATTAGTTTCTACAATAATTCAGTGAGTATGACTCCAAAATCCGTGACGGATTCCGTGTCTGCCGCTAATCCATGGAAGAATCTATCAGTTAATACACAAAGTATTAGTTGGAACCGTAATGCTCCCTGTTATATTGAATGCCCCCTGCCTATCAACCCGGTGGATGATACGCTTTTCGTTTGTAAAAAAGGCAATCCGTTGCAGGTAGATGTCACACAAGACGATAATCGGGATGTAACATATAGTTGGTCTAACGGATCGACATCTCCAATTCTCAATGTTGTCAAACCCGGTATCTACACTATAGAGATTACAAATCCATGCGGTGTTCTTGTTGATACAATTACAGTTATTGAAGATGATGTCCCCCTCGCCCCAGGTTTTAGAGACACTCTATTTTGCACGTCTAATTGGGTGTATAAACTTGAACTAGAAGATCAAAATCGCAAATACATCTGGAACAATGGTTCAACTCAAGGATATCGCACGTTTTACAATGAACCAGGAGTATATTGGGTTGAGACCATCAATTCTTGCGGTAGAAGAACAGATACCCTGAAATTGATTCAAGGAAATTTACCGCTTGCCCAAAACTATAACGATACTTTCATCTGTAATAATACGGGATCCATTCTTGATTATAATATTCAATCGGAACCCTTTGTTACCTATAAATGGTGGGATGGTAGTACTTCTCAATCCAAAAAGATCAATATACCGAACATGTATTGGCTTGAAGCCAGTAATAAGTGCGGGATGACTTTTGACAGCTTTGAAGTTGTTACAAGAAGCATTCCTATGAATATATCCAATACAGACACCATTATATGCAATGGTTCACCTTTCAATTTCATCATCAACTCAGAACAGCCATTTTGTAATTATCTCTGGTCGGATGGAGATACCTCTTCCCAACGTGTATTTAGCGATACTTTTGGTACATGGGATTTAGAAATATCCAATGTCTGTGGTAGTGTAAATAATACGATAACGATAACAAGGGATAGTCTACCCACCAAAATACTTGATTCGGCCGTTTGGTTTTGTAGAGGAGATACGTATGTCCTGAAAGGCCACCAACCTAGGATTGGTAATTTTAACTACTTATGGAATAATGGCCAGCGCAGCCCAGAGATCAATGTCGTTAGAACCGAGAGTTTATCATTAACCACTTCAAATATTTGTGGTTCTATAACTGAGAAATGTAAAGTATACGCAGAAATATGCCCTTGCCATTTCTATATTCCTAACTCATTTTCACCAAATAGTGACGGAATAAATGACGAGTTAATTGGGGTTTCCGATTGTGAAATTGCCAAAGGTACATGGTCAATCTTTACGCGCTGGGGGCAATGTATTTTTCGCAATAGACCTATTAATGAAGCATGGAATGGGACTTATGAAGGAAAAGAATTACCTGAAGGTCTCTATATTTATCAAATCTACGGCAATTTTGATCTGAGCATTGCTGCCTCTAGAACCATTCAAGAAAATGGGGTGGTTATGTTAATAAGAAAAAAGAATTAAAACTATGAAAAAATCAATTATACTAATCCTAAACCTTTCTTTTATGATTTCGGTCAGCTTTGCACAATCCGAGCAATATGCTGAAGGTTTTGAAGCAGAATTTTTTAGAGTACCCGATGGATGGGGGACTATTGGGAATGCCAATCAATGGTCAAGGAGAACCACTGGTGGTCAGCCTGACTGTGACCCATATAGCGGATCAGCTATGATGAGATTCCGTACTTCCTTCGGTCAATTCAACCAAACCATTTACAGTCCAAGAATAGATTGGAGCAAAAGAAGCAACTACAATACTTATGTCAGTTTCTATCTTTACAGAGACAGTCAGAATACAAACGATGATTCTCTTTCGGTCTTAGTAAATACCGAACCTAGTTTAGATGGCGCTACATGGATTGGTGGAGTTGCTCGCTATACTAAAACGAACAAACCAGATAGCGTAAATGAGGGTTGGAAAAAATATTCCTTTCTCGTTCCAACTTCATTCAATGGGAACAGAAATTATTTTCTGCTCCAAGGCCATGCAGATAGAGGAAACTCCATCTATATTGACAGCGTCGAGTGGGAAGGATATCCAACATTTTGTGAGGGTAAACCCAAAGCAGGTAAAATTAAATCAACCCCAGAAATCATATGTACTACTCAAGGAACTGCGTTCTTTGAACTAACAGGCTCAAGTGATGAAACCGGTACATCCATAAAATGGGAATATGCCGACAGTGCAAACCACGCTAATGGTAATTGGACCACTATTAATACAACCAATACTTCCTGGCAGAGCAATATTACCAATAACTACTACTTTAGAGCGATTGTATTTTGTGAAAAAAGTGAAATGTCTGATACTACAGAAGAATATTTCTTATTTGTAGATGTGAATCAGGAGGTTCTTGGTCCATTGATTACCGTAGCGCCCACTAATACAACCGTTTGTGCAGGAGATACAGTGATGCTCACAGCAACGGTTTCAGATAATCGTAAAATCAGTTACAGCTGGGAGCCAGCAGAATCGCTAAGTTCGGGATCAGGTGATACTGTATATGCTGCACCAACCAATACCACTACGTATAGAGTCACTGGTATTGATACAATTGGGTGTTCTCAAACACGACAAGCAAGGGTTAACATTGATAACGGTCCAAACGTAACGATAATAGTTGGTGATACAAATGTGTGCGAAGGAAGTACGGTTGAACTAAGAGCGCAAGTATTTGGATTTGGAGGAGCAGAAATTGAATGGAGCACCGGTGAGACAAATCAAATAATTAATTACGTAACCAAGGGAACTGATACAGTAAGTCTCAAAGCTACTTCTAATGCTGGATGCTCAAATGAAGTGAGTCAAATTCTTAATACCGTATTAAAACCTGAATCAAAATATACTTTCACTCAGTTCAATGATAGTTTCAATTTCTTTGATCAGTCAGAGAATACAAACGGCGAAGTAGAATGGTTCTTTGGAGATGGAAATGAAAGTCGCCGATCTAACCCCATTTATAATTATGGTAAATCAGGAATATTTACCGTTACCCTCGTTTCAAAAAACCCTCCTTGTCCAAACGATACTGCCACATTTGATGTACAAAGCAAAATTTCAAACAGCGTATTAAATCCAATACAAGGTATATATGTAGGTCCTGTACCTACCAGCGACAAGTTGACTATCTTCAACGAATCGTATGAGCAAATTACACATTGGTATATCCTTAATTCAATTGGACAACAGGTAAGCCACGGCACAATTGATAACAATGTCATTGATCTAAGTCGGCTTCAGTCTTCAAATTATTATCTAATATTAGAGACTAAATCGAAAAAAGGAATATACCCCATAATTAAACAATAGGTAACTAAAAAAGCCTCGCTTAAAGCGGGGCTTTTTTTGGGTTTATGGTTACTGGTTTCTGGTCTCTGGTCTCAGGTCTCAGGTTTAAATTGATTTAGGCTGGGAACCAGGAACACAGGATGGATCTTTTTGACTTTCAATAAAAAAATACTTACTTAGACATATGAAAATCAAAACGTTACTATACTTCCTAACGACTATTGTCGTTCTTCAATCATGTGGGTATGAAGAAGGGCCCATGCTATCCCTTAGGTCTAAAAAGGCGCGACTGACAGGCAAATGGTTCCAAGCTACTCCTGAACCATCACAAGGCTCTACAATATATATTGAAATCATAGACGATGAAAATATGAAAACAGGCGGATCTTATACTTTGAGGGGTGAAGTAAAAAATTACTTTTCAAATGGAACCTGGGAATGGGCAGACGATAAAAAACAAGTAAAGTTAATATGGGGTCCTGTTGATCAGGCTGCTTTTAGCATACACCGATTAACCAACTCTGAGCTTTGGTTTAAGTATGAGGGTGACGATGAGCTTTACAAATATGAAAAAGAATAATACTCTTTTATTAGTAGTCGCTATGGTTTATAAGCGTTTATAAAGGTTTAGACTAAATAACTCGTAACCTAGAACCAGTCACCTGGAACCAGAAACCAGGAACTAGAAACCAGAAACTAAAAAAAGCCCCACTTTCGCAGGGCTTGTAACATCATTGTGGTGGACATACCACCGGATAAAAGCTTACGATATTTTAACGTTTACGGCATTGATGCCTCTTTTTCCTTCTTCTTCTTCAAAGGTAACTTGATCGTCTTCATTGATGTCATCAATTAGACCTGTTTTGTGAACGAATACGTCCTTACCTGACTCATCATCCTTGATGAATCCGTAACCTTTTTCATTGTTGTAAAACTTTACTGTTCCTGTTTTCATTGGTATTAAATTATATGATATAGTAATCCTACATCCCCATTATTTTTATCGGGGAGAATTAGGCAGAGTTATTCGAGATTTACTTAGGGATAATTTTGGCTCGTATTCCCGAGCAATGAATTGATTTTATTAATTGATTCAAAGATATGCATCCCCCATGACTATACAACATTAATTTTTAGGAAAATGCACTTCGTCAGCCGTAAGTTATAAGTGATAAGTTAAAAGTTGTAAGTTTCAAGTTTTAGGCAACAAGTTTCAATTAGGAAGCTTTAAACTGAACACTTAGAACTTTTAACTTAATTGTAACTAGTAACCAGATACCTCGAAGGCCACTTCGTTTCTGCGTTTAACCACATCCCATGGGGCATTATATCCCATATATAACAGTGAACCTTTCACTTTAATATTATTTTCATTGAGTACTTCTTCGAGGCGCTCTGCATACTTCCTGATTTTTTCGTCATCCGAGTACCCTCCAAATCTCAATACCGCCAACGTTTTGGATTCCTGCTCTTGGATTTGTACCTGATCGGATGCAGGTTTTGGAAGATCATCCATTTCATATTCAGCCGGCATCACAAATGACATGCTCGCGGAATCTCCCATATTCATAATCACAGGAGCTGTCATGGCTATTTTTTGCTGCTTACTATTCCCACCAAAAATATAATTCGCCACCGTCCGAAATCCATTGTTACCCGAGCTTTTATACTCTGCAGAACCAAGTTTAGTCTGAGCCAATATGAGATTAGGGTATTTTCTAATTTCTACCTTACCAAAGGTTTTTAACACCTGGTATTTGGGTGTCTCAATATCTTTAAACGTAAAGGAATACATAAATAAACCGAATATGATAACGGCAATAAAAACAAAAACATACATCGCAAGGCGCATACAGAATAAACAAAACTTCCTGTTAATGGTTTCAAGTTTATAGTTTCTAGTTTTTTTAATCAGTTACTAGACATTGTCAATCTCAAACATCAACTATCGATTGTTCCGAGGAAATCCCAGGTATTGATGTTGTTTCAAAGGCCGTTGGGGATATTTACCCAGAAGGTGTATTTATTTGTCAAGATGGATTTAATAAGGATAAGGATGGGAATCCAGTTCCTCAAAATTTCAAACTCACGGACTGGCGTAAAATTCAAAAATTATTCTAAATCTGTTTCTAATCAAAAAACCGGTTGGGATACCAGCCGGTTTTTTGAAATTTCCTCCAAAGAATGGGTTCTATTATTGTTTCACACAAATACTTAAACAATCATATGTCTTGGATGTGCCATCGGGTTTTTCTTCTTTTGTGTACCAGGTTCGTATCAAAGAGTCATTTCTAATTTCCCAGGAATGAGAGTCAGACCAATCATTTCCATCCCTGAACCAAGTATTACTCCAAGTCACTTTACCCTCGGAATTTAAAGTTTTAGACCAAGTACCATCTGGTTTCTGAGCAAGATAAGTTGTATCATCAAGAGCAGAGATAAATCTTGCAACAAGAAAAGTATCAATCCAATTATTATAACCGATCTTGCGATCTTTTTCGTCATAAATGTAATAATACCCTTCACCCATATAAGTTCCAGATAAATCTTTAACCAACTGTTTTACTACTGGTGCTGGATCATTGGATTCTTCTTTTTTACATTGTGTAAATAGTATTAATCCGATGATAAAAAAATAATTCCACTTGTTTTTCATGTTGTATAATTATTTATTTTTCTGTTTGATTGAATTTGAATTGATATGGATCATCAGGTTGGGCATCAATCGTTAACACTCGATTTGTATATTGACCTGAAGTCTTGGTTCCATTCGAACCAGCCTCAAACTCCTCCTGTACTCCCCAATTATCCAATGAGAATTTAAATTCAATCTCACCTTCTGTTACTTTCGTTGTTCCCGTATAAATGCCATCACCATCTTCATCGGTCATTAAGGCGCAATCTCCGCACCAATTGTTAAAATTCCCACTGAGATTAACCGTTTTAAACTCTCCTGAGTATTCTGACATATCAATAGAGAAAGATTTTTCAACTAGAGCACTTCGCTTATTCCTGAAATTGTAAAACCGAATAAAATCAATCTTACCATTCTTAACATGAATATTGGCTTCCTCTTCTTCATAAAGTAAAGTATCCCCACTATTGTAGGAATAATTGAATCCAGAAATCAACCAACCCCCATTGGCATCCTCAGGTCTATTTCCAGCAGAGTCAACCCATTGAGTAGGAATAATCCAATTAATATCAAATGACATATAATTGTTTTGATCTGATAACATTTGGTTTACGCTCTCCATGAATTCTTTTTTCCCTGTCATGGTCCAACCACTATAATCCTCAATGAAAACGGAATCGTCCACGATTGAATCAAGCATTTTCATATTCTTACTCGCGAGAGCTAATGTGAATGACTCCCAAACGTTGGCGTCTTCATCTGAACCAATCTGCCAGTGACCATTTCCCCCTTTTCCAGCGAAATGTGTTTTTTGTTCTGTTTGATTTTGACAGCTCGTTCCTATTAGAATGAGTGCAAAAAGCAATGTTTTAAAATAATATTTCATGTGTTTAATTTAAAAGTTCCAATCTATTTATGCTTAAAGATTTCTCTAAGAGATTAGCAACTTAATACATGTCAATCGTTAATCCAATACGATCCACGTCATTTCCAACAGTATAGATTTCAATGGTTTGTGACAAAAATTTAATTCTATCAGGGGATTCTTAGGAATGTTAAATTTTTATTATCCCACGAAATTTGACATTTACATGACAACTATGATTTTGTGCTTAAACGCTATTCATAGAAGTAACCTAGATGAGGATTACCATGATTATTTTTATATCCCAAATGATTGATGATAATTTTTTGCAAAAAAAAATCAATCTTCGTTTATGCGTATTATCAATATTTATTTACTATCAGGATTGAGTGCATCTTTCCTTGGTACAACAAACGCCCAAACGATTCAGAAGCCAGCCATCCCAGAAAAAGGAGTTGGATATACTATAGAAGTCAAGAACGACACAATGGCTTTTAAACGCTCAGGGGACTGGGATTTTTCAGGTTTAACCGGATTAATCCAATGGACGCCAATAGAAATAGCACCCATCTATTCAAATCCCTCGTCCGCGGATTATCCTAATGCTACACACGTAAAATATGAAGATGATGGAGAGTTCATGTTGGGTTATCGGGATGATGGTTTTACTTTCCACGGAGAAAAAACCGTTCTTTCGTCTATTTACGAAGAGCCTTTAACGGTAATGCCATACCCTTTTGGTGTTGGTGATAAACACGAAGAACGTAAAAATGAAAATCCCTTCACTGTGGTTAACGGACCTCCCTATTTAATTCGAGATGATAGAGCTATCACCGAGGGAATTGCCAGTGGTAAACTCACGATGCCTAATAAAACGGTCTTTGAAAACGCCATATTGGTTAGAGCCAGGCGCACCTGGTCTGACAGACAAATTGGATCTTCTGCATGTATTACCAATATGGATGCTTATCAATGGTGGGCTGACGGATATGCTATTCCTGTAGTAGAAAGTAGAATTATGACCCAAACAGGTCCTTGCCCTACTGGTTTCCAAAATGTCTTAGTGACCAAATTCATTAATGGTCTCCCTTTAAATAAAACATCTAAAAAGCGTTCTCTTCTAAAAATTTACCCAAACCCGAGCTCGGAAGCGCTTAATTTAAAATTACCTGAAGGACTTTTGGAGAGTGGTTACCAAATATGTAACGCAAATGGAAAAATAGTTCAATCAGGTTTGATACAAGCGGGCACCAATCAAATTAATATTTCGAAATTATCAGCAGGCATATATTGTTTAAAGTTAACTGCGGAATCGCATAATCCTATAACGTTCATTAAAAATAATTAATAGCTATCAATTTACATTATGAAAAATAAACAACTTCTACTTCTTGCATTTTCTTTTATCGGTTACACACTTTTCACAAAAGCTCAACAAATCGATAAACTAATGATACCTGAAAATGGTATCACTATGAAATTTGATCAAATCCTAGATACACTGACAATTGATGATCAAGGTCCATGGGATTTTTCAAAAATCAAACCCACGGGAACTTACGAAATGTCTATTTTGCCAATAAAAGAATCTCAACATGCTGCTGATTACCCAAACGCAACACATGTACTGAAAAGTGAAAATGGCGAGTTTTTCTGGAACAACGGAAAAGACGGATGGTATTCAATGGGGAGAGTTACCGATAATATAGAAGTTAGCTACGAAAAAGGGCTACAGATATTTTCGTATCCATTTGATCACAACTTTAAACAAGCACAGGATTTAAAGACGACTCACTTTTTTGTACCAAGCAAAACACAAGAACCTTGGCAGCATAAAATAGAAATAGAAGGTATAAATTTTGGATCATTGACTCTTCCTGATGGCGGAAACTATTCTGATGTGTTATTGGTGACAGGTAAAATGACTACCATTCAGGGACCACATTCAATTTTAGGTGTGACCTTAACATTAGAAGAATATTTTGAGCAGTTTTGGCTAGGAGATTATCCACTGCCTATCATGGAAAATTACTACGTGATAAGCACAAGTCCAACAGGCACAAAAAAGTTGGAGTTTAAACGGACACTATTTTTATCTAAAAACTCCATGAATACGTTAAAAAATTCTTCATCCGGAGTTTTAATCTATCCTAATCCTGCCAATAATATTGTGCATTTAAGCGGTAAAACAGAGCTTGTTTTGATCTACGATATTAATGGTTCTTTAGTTTCAACATACACAGAGACAGATCATATTGATATTTCATCATTTGAAAACGGGTTTTACACAGTTACGCTATGTAACGGGGAGGATTTTAGTACACACAAACTACTAAAACACTAAACTAAACACTTAAAAATAAAACTATGGAACTTTTAATTATCGCAATTGTAATTTCTGCCATAAGTATTTATGGCGCAGTAATGCTAAAACGCTTGTATTTCTTGCTGGGATACTTTTTGTTTTCGTTGCTCGCAATTTCGTCATTCATACCAACATTCAATGATGACAAAATGCTATCACTTACTAACCTTGCCCTCTTTTTAATGATGGGTATCATCTCATTCCCTGCCAAAAAAAATATTGGAGATTACGAGATGAACGAAGAGGTAAAACCTTTAGTAAAGTCATTTATGCTAAGAACACTGCTCTCGTTAAGTGCTGTAAATATTGTGGCTATTTTCTTAGTGAAGTTTGATCCTAATATGCCCGAGGGTATTACAGAATCTATGCGCGTTTATCCGATGATAATGCATGGCGTATTGGGAATTCTTCCGCTGTATGTTCTTGCAAGAATATCACAATCAAGCAAACTAAAATAACCTTGGCTATATATCTCTTTGAATGAGATAAAGACCAAAAGAACTTATTAAACTTAAAGAAAAAGCACTCGTTAGTAACAACGAGTGCTTTTTCTTTAAGTCTTTTAAACGGAATTAAATGTTAAGCCTAACTCTTTGAAATATTAAGTAAAAATACTAACGGGTTTTGCCTATACAGATAGGCCTTAACAGGTTCAATTAGAGAAATAACTTTCCGGAGAAAAATCAATTTACTTCCATAGGCTTCTCTTCAGTGAATACATATAGTAACATATGCGTCTTCTTTTTTGTATTCAATTCGTTTGGCCCTGTATATAAATAGTTTATCTCTAATTCAGGGTGTTTATTTTCAAACGAACGAATGGTGTACTCCAAAGTTCTCTTGTCTGCCAAGAAGGGAAAATCAAATTTATAAATACCCTCAACCACTTCTTCACCGTGAACCGGTTCGAGTTTGTTTGCGAATGTATTCTTGGAAAATCCAAAGTTGAAATAGGAGATAATAAGAACGATGGCAGCCCACAGAATTAAACCAATTTTAACATCCCTTGTAAAACGGAAGTGTAATGCTTTATCACCCAAAAGTGAATTATGCTTAAATAATACCCATGAAACAACCAAAATTATCCAAAAAATACTGTGCTCAAGAAGTGTAAAACGGTCTCCAAAAACTTGATCACCTATAGTAAATAAGCTAAACAACAAAATGGAAAGAGAGACCCCTCTGTAAAACCAATTATCTGAGGTACTCTCATTTTTAAATAGTCTACTACATAGCGCAAATAAATAACAAACGAAAGTCATAATCTCTATCATTGAAACTCCCGCCAATGTAATAGTTGCGTAAATGGGATTTTTAATTTCTAAAGAAGCGAAAAGTTTGATAAACAAAGTATAAAAATCTGCTCCAACCCAAAATGGATATACATCAGGTACAACCTTATCGATGACTCCAGTTAAAAAGAAAAAGGTCCAATATATAAGGATTAAATACTTTATCGCTACTTTCTCTTTTATCATTTCTCTTCGGTTTGTAAATAAATAATCAGCCCATCGGATTGACCTAACCTCATGGGTTTCGGGGCGGTATAAATGTAGTTGATTCTTAAATCAGTATGTTGTTCCTTGAATTTTTCTATTGTACGTTCAAATGCGCTACTACCAGCAAGAAAGGGGAACTCGATTTTGTACTTGTTTTCACTTATTCTCTTTGCTTGAACGGCTTGTGTACGATCCTTAAATGCGATTTGATTATGTCTAAAAATACTAAAGCATGTAATCGACCCTATAATTAATGCAAACACAGTAAAAAGTAAGATTGACTTTTTACCTATGGAGAAATTATCGAATATATGAAATCGGTTATTGCGATTAATAATAATCCAAGACAACAGTGCAATAAACCAAAACAAGGCGTGTTCTAAAAGTTCTGAATGATCACCAAAAATTTGATCGCCTATTGAAAAAAAGATGTAAATAAAAAGTGTAGACACAATTCCTAAGAAAGACCAAGCCCGGTTTGATTCAAGATTTTTTCGAATAAGATGGTACAAGGCACCTAAAAAACACACCAGGGCAAAAGCTTCCAATGCCGCTGTGAACATCAGCGTAAAATTGGTAACCATAGGATTACCAAGTCCTATTGAGTCAAAATACCTTTGAATTTGAGCGAATCTATCCTTTCCAACAAATAAGTAATGAGCTCCGCCGATGAACTTATCAATAACGTTAAATAACCAAAATAATGCCCAAAATATTAAGATAAAATATCTAATCAGGTTGCCAGTTTCTTTTTTGTTAGTAATCATAAACACGTTCTAATTTATCACATGTATGTATTATAAATAAGCATAAACTCAACCGACATCTGTATTCATTAAAGACTCTCTAATAATTTTATAACCAAAATGAATCCATAAAAAGTCTATTGTACGAAACACTACTTCTTATGTCTGATAATGCTCCAAATATGTAAGGTGCAGTATAATGCAAAAAGAAACCCTCCGACTATATACATTGTGTAATCCATTATTCTTTCCTCCTTCTCATTTGTTCAATTGCAATGGCAAATAATAAAATAGTCCCAGGCCAATGTGCGGAATACTGTGCTTCTTCCTCATGACCAGTTAAGCCCATATAAATTGAATAACACATAGCTATGAAAGCAATAAAAACATGTGAATACTTTAAAAAATCTATTTTCATGATAACAGAACGTTTTAAAAGCTATTAAGTTTAAATCATACTTAATCTTTAATTAATCGAGTATACATATTCCCCACTTGAAATATATAAATATTGGAAGATAATTGCGATAAATCAAATTCATTCTCACCCGGACGTAAAACCCCATTCAAAAGGGGTTTTCCAAGAATTGTATAAATAGAATAATTGGATTTTGTATCTGCTCGATTAATCACGCGCAATTGCGATTTACAAGGATTGGGGGACAATAAGATTTTTACTTTATTCTCAACATTCATCTGAGAATTAGACGCACAACCTATTTGACCTTTTAAGTTAAATTTTGAAACAAAATTCCATATTTCAGTATTCGCATTTATCGTCATATTACCGAAACTTCCTGGCCAGTCGTGTCCTCCCCCATTTACTTTCAATTCCTCTACATAATTGCAACCCAATGATGTAGTCCAAGTATACCTTTTAACACTGGTACTTACTTCCCTCATGGATGGAGTTTTACCGCAACCATTAAACGATGCCCAATAAGTATGAGTCGCCGCAGCAGATAAATAATACTCTACACCATCGTATACGATACCGTCGTATGGAGATATAAAATCATTTGTACCCAAAATGGTAAGTACACCCGTTGGGTGATCTGGTGTACAATAATCAATAGGATCTGCACGCATTGTTCTAGCTATAGATGCTATTGCTGCAATTCTGTTACTAAGTTTACAGGCGAGTTCAAAGGACATATCTCCTCCCAATGAATAACCGCAAGCATAGATCCTATTTTCATCAATCTGGAAATTTTCTAGAAGAGTATCGATTAACGCATTTACGAAATTTACATCATCAAAGGTGCCGTCTGTTTTTGGTAGCCAGTTAAGCGATCCTCCATCACTAGGATCAGGTCTTGCCTGAGGATACACTAGAATAAAATTCGCCGTATCCGCCAAAGGACTCATATCTGCCACATTTATCCAGTTTGAAATTTGATCATTTCCTCCGTGAAAATTAAACAGCAAAGGGAAGCGTTCAGAACCATCGTAACTCATCGGGACATAGATACTATACTCCCTATTCAGTCCATCGTATTCAATCGATTGTTCTTTAAAATCTTGGCTATGCGCACTACCAATGATAGTTAGTAGATAAAGAAATAATATAAATTTTCTAGACATAATTAAATCTAAGTTATGATCTACATCTTATTTAACAAAACTGAAAAAGGAAAGGGCACCGAATAAGTGCCCTTTTTACATTAAAGAAAGTTGGTTATTTATTTCAAAATAAATCCTACCCTAAATCCAGCACTTCCCATACCCTCTCCGAAACTCGAAGAAGAACTTGCGGGAGTCGTAGTTTTTACGCTGTTTACGGTTGATGAGCCTTCCGCAATATTATTTAAGAACCAGCCCCACCCAAATTCAGTACCTACATAAAATGATTTAGTAATCCAGTAGTCAGCACCCATGCCAAGTTGAATACCAAATGAAGAACTTCCATTTTCTACCTCTGCAGTGAAATCTTTGGCGTAACCAGTTCCGTCATAATCAGTCCATTTTTGGCTAGCTGAGTTATTGGCTAGACCAATCATTCCAAAAGCAAAGGGTGATAACTTTTCAGTTCCTGCCCAATGTTTTTCTGCACCCACTCTTAATACAAATGAGGATTGCGAAATTTCTTGAGTACCATCATTGTCAGTACCACCACTACTAAAATTGTTTTCTGCGCTCGAGCCGGAAACAGATAAATCAGCTCTAACCGCTAGGTCATCTGCAATAAAATACCTAAATCGCAGATTTGGAATTGATAGCTCATTCGTCCACTGGTTCAAGCTTACATTAACTTCTGTAAGAAGGTTTCCTTTTACAGGTTTCTGGGCAAATGCGGATACGCTAAATGCCATAATTGTGAGTAATAAAATCGTCTTTTTCATATTTTTTTTAATTAGACAATACAATATATTGAAAATGAAGAATCTTTTACCATGCAGATCATCAATAATTTATAACATATAATTAACATTAACTTAAGTCTAATACTAGGTGCTGCTTTACTGCACCTAGGGAAAAAAGAGGAGTAAATATTTAATATCAAAATCATCTGTGATCATTTTCAACTATAGGTAAGCACACTCCATAGAACCATCACGTATAAGGCAATTGTACCAAATTTGTATAGATTACATCCTTTTAGACGCAGTAAAATATTAAGATTATCCTATTGTTATTCAATACCGACTTATTGGTAAGTTTTGCACCTATATTACACTAATACAGGTTTAATTAAGAAATTACTTTTTGGAGCAGTAAGAATGATACTCCCCGGCAAACTTTTGGCTTTTGGAATACATAGAGCTTGCTGTTATTGTCAAGTTAGAGAATAATGTTGTTTACAAAGAAGGAATTCTTAATCGGGAGAGCAAAATATTTCCTCACAATCATATTTATACTTTATTCTGCCATATCCAGCAGTTAAAAGATGTGCTTATATTTCATTTTTATATGTATCAAATATGTAACAAAAAAAAATATATTTTTTCAATAGAAAAGATTATCGTTGAATATGAAACATAAAAAATCAAATATTTACATCTTCTTTTCAATCCTTTCTTTAGCAATTTTAAGCAGTTGCGGAGGTTCATCAGCCGAGGATATAAAAGTAAGTGAATTAGAAAATGCATGCGATTTTACTGACGCAATGAATACATGCTTTAAGGAGGTTATCGCCATAAAAGGGGATGCTGAATCAGCAGATGATTTAACAGAAGAGGATCAGAAAAGAGGGCTGAGATTAATGAGAAAAATTCAAAAAATTGAAAAAGCTCTTAAAAAATCAGGTCTTGAAAAATCTGATCTCGAAGAATGTCCAAATTACGAGGAGACTGAAGAACTGGCAGAAGAACTGGAAGGAGTATTATAGTACCACTTGTTCTTTTTACGAATTTAAGCAGACATTATTGCAGATAAAAAAGTAGTTCATGTAATTCAAAAAAAAAGGTCCTACGTTAATCCATAATCTGCGGATGACTTAAGAGTCCCATAAGTCTTACATATAATCAACTTCATTTTTTATTGAAAATAAAGAAAGAGAGCGAATGCTCTCTTTCTTTATTTAGGGCAACTTTTAAAGTAGATTATAACAAATGATTAGTGCTCAGGGGAGCATCACATCTGAGTTGATATTAATCCGTTAATTGGAACAACCCATAGCAGCGTTTAACGACCCAAAGTTTAAAGCCAAACAGCTTTTGGATTGGAATGCATGGATGAAGGGCTATCCACGCGATCAAAAACCAATAATCGTTGAACAAGGTACTGCTAATAAATTATCTGGAGTAGCCAATAAGTCTTTAAAGTAGGTAGAAAAGTTAAAAAAATCACTGAGGCTACTCCACCTGCAGCTCCTACATCTCAGGGTCCTCCATCTCAGGCCACTCCAAATCCTTGGCAGGTTCAATTAGAAAAATACTTTGTGGAGAAGTTCCCTACCACTAAAGGAAAATATATACATTTCAGACATCGTTAAAACTTTTCTTATATTGGTATTTAAACTTACAAGATGAAAAATCAAAAAATATATACATGTCTAATTACATTATTACTTTTTATATTTTGCAATGTCTCATATTCTCAATGTAAATCGGATCTAGAAAAAGAGAAAATAAATGGAAGTGTTAAAGAGATTAAAGAAACAGGTAAATCTACGGAAGACGGTGAAGTTGTAATTGTTTATATAAAGATCACCAAATATGATAAGAAAGGTAAAGCACTCGGCTATAGTTTTGCCTCTAATTTAAATGATTTAAAACCTAAAAAAACAGTATTTGAATTTGATCAGCAAGGAAATAAAATCAAAGAAATTAGATACGATTTAACTGGTAATATTGAAAATTATCTTACGTACGAAATTGATACTGACGGTAATGTAATCAAATCGCGTTATTTTACGTCAGATGATAGTTTGGATTCTTATTCAAATTTTAAGTATAATCAAACATGTGATAGAATTGAAGCCAAACATTATTATTCGGATGGCAATATTTGGCTTTGGTATAAATTAATATACGAAAAAGGAATACATACTGAGACTTTGAGTCCATTAGATTCTACGATTTCAAAATATACATACGACAACCAAAACAATCTCGTTGAATATATAGAATTTGACAAGTTTCGTAGAAAGCAAAAAGTCAGAACCTACATGTATAAATATGATGGTATATCAAATTGGCTAAAGAAGATAACTTATGAAGATGGAGAAATTACTTGGATTGATGAAAGGAAATTGATTTATTACGATTAAAGACCCATTTTAAAACTTCAAGCAGTTGCTCAGTTCATTTAGGTAAATACTTTATGGAGAAGAAATAATTCGCTGTGTTAGTTTAGTCCTCTCCTATCAGGTGAATGAATGATTGATGAATATCCACATCTGAAAGACAGTTATTAACATTTTGGGAGAGCCAGGTTTTTTTTAGAGTTGAAACAAGATATTCCCTCTATGCCAGATAGTGCGCCCGTAAAAATGGAAGGTTTTGCCGATGGGATAACTATGGCTCAGAAAATCGAAAAATGGCTGGAATGGTCAAAAACACAAGAAAAACCAATTCCAATCACTAAAGATGTTGCCAAAAATTTGTCCGTTGCGGGTCAAAAACTTAATCAATCTGAGGATACAGTAGTAGAATTGTTTTCTAAGGGGAGAGAAGAATCGGCAATAGCACAATCTGAAAGGAACGAAACGAACAATAATGACCCTGATAAAGAAAAGCCAAAGGGGAAAAAAAACACGCTCAATGTTTTAGAGGAGTCTGCCTCGAATCAGGCCGTCAAACCTAAAAATAAGCTTGCCCCTGATTCTGGTAAAGTCGGATTAAAAGACATTGATGAATTCATTGCTGAACAAAATCCAGGTAATCCTACTAGCGTAACGCGCAGTGCTACTAGCGTCACACGCAGTACTGAAAAAGCAAACGATAGTTCGGAAGACATCATAATGAGCAGTATTATGGCAGATAAAGCAGGTGCGGCTAAAGAAGCCCAATCTGTTGTAGGAGATATTAGTGGGTCTGTGGGTGCTGGTATAGCGCTTCAAAAAGATATAATTTTAAAAGCAATGCAAACCCAGCTTGACGGGCTGGAGACTATCCAAAAAACTGACAGAATAAAGAATATGGCAAATGCCTGGGATGGAACTGGTCAATTTTTAGGAGCATTACAAGTTGGGGGTGGCTTGATCGAATCCCTGAAGGGTGCTTTCGACTCTGGTCTTGCAGTTTGGAGGTATAATAAAGGGGACTCAACTGCGCGTGATAAATTTCTTGCAAAAGAAATGGGTTATGGTGGTGCACAAGATGTGCTGACTGGCGGAGTATCGGTTGCTCAAGGTGTAACGTCAATGGTAGAAATAGCTAATACTACAGCACAAATAGGAAAGGACGCGGCTTTAGTGGAAGCAGGAAATTTATCATATGAGACATTTCAACAAGGAATAGTAGAAGCCTCTGGTTTGAGTGCATCATCTGTGTTAGGTGTTATCCTTGGGGGGATAAAAACAGCTCAAGGATTAGTCAACTTCGGGTTTGATGGGAATCGAGTGCGTAAAATGGCAAGTTTCAAACCCATTTCCCATAAAGGAATGATATGGTATGATTTAATCGTAAATAAAATATTCAAACGCCTTGGTGCCGATACATTAAAGACCGCAACCGGTGCATGTGCGTTAATGGCTGGTGTTGCGGCTCTGACCGGGGTTGGAGCACCAGTCGCGTTGGGATTTGGTTTGACAGCAGCCGGGATATCCTTAGCCAATACATTTTATAAGTTTCATTTGAAACGTCAGAATAAAAAAGCTAAAAAGAAAGCTGAGAAAACTGTTGCATTAAGCGAAAGCAATAGTGATCAAGATCAACCTGAGGAAATCGCAAAAGCAAAAGAACTCATAGCACAACTCAAAACAGAAGCACCAAATGCTAAGGTGGATGAACAGGCTTTAGGACTAAAAGATGAGGCGGGTGAAGCATCAGTAATGGTAGCCAGTGCAGTTCGAGAAGGAAATAATACAAGTAAAACTAGTCTAACTTTTAAAGAGATGAAAGAAATGGGTCAATCTCCGAAGGATATTGAAGATAAGAGAAAATTAAATGAATATAGAGATGGGAAGGAAACTATTGTTGCTCTTGGAGTAAGCGAGGCCGCGGCTGTTGAACACGCCGATACGATTAAGTCAAGAATTTCAGTGACTTCTAGGATGTAAAATAACATTTCACAGTGCTCAACCTGTGACCTCGGACGGAATCGAATATTTAGGTCAAATCATTGATATTCAACACCAAAACCTTGGCAGGTTTTGCACTTAAAATGGCAGTTGCCAAGTTCAATTAAGGAAATACTTTGTGGAGAAGATTTAAAAATTAGAACGGAAGTTGGTTGAGTCTCGCTTCTCGTGTTGAATAGGTTCTGTAAATAAGATTAGTTTAGCGCTGTTTTGTACTTCCAAAAAACTCGCCTCTCGAATGTTATCAAACTTAAGTACTATTTTATTTATTGATGTATCTCGAATAAAATCATCAATATAAAATGGCGCAATTCTATTCTCCACTTTGATATCCTTTGATAACAGTTTATGTTTCCATTTAAGCAGCTGATCGCCAGCATAAAAATCAAGTACGCCCATAGCATAGTTAGGATTGGATACACGCATTTTTGCATAGTAGCCTATACCTTTTATAGGGTCTGACGTAAAAGAATCAGGATATACGATAATACCTGTATCAGAAAAAACCTGACTATTATTAAAATGAATCTCAACTTGCTTGTAACCCGTATTTACTAGTTGCTCTGGATAAAAGAAGTGGTATTTCAAACGGGCATCAGTTTTGCCAAAAATCTCCCAGTACTCCGCCTTGTTCGGTCCTTCCCATTTCAAAATGTTTCGCTGATATTGTAAGGATAAAATAATGGAATACCAAATACATAAACCCGAAACAATGGAAAGAATGAATGCGGTATATCGAGGTTTAAAATTCCGATGATTCATGAGCTGTAGAAAGGGAAATAAAAGAAAAATTTGATATTCAATTAGAGGTCGATATCCCAAACACAATCCAAATGATTTTTTATGCCAAGAAGATAATAAAACGACCAAGATTCCAAATGCTCCAATTATTGAAATAAAAGAAAATGAAATCTTTTTGAAATGATACAAGTAAAAAATTATTGCAATTAGCCAAATGGGATTATAAATAAAAAATCCTCTGCGATAACTAAATAATGCAAACCAAGGATCGTGTGTCCCCCAAATAAAGGATTCGCTCCCATAGCTGTATAATATAAAGCTTCCTGTTTGAATTTTCCATAAAACCAATTGGATAGATAAAGTCAATATAAACGGAATTAAAAAATATAAAATGTAAGGAAAGACGTTACTAATAATACCTGCTATTTGTTTTGCTTGGTGAAAAAGGATGGGTAAGCAAATTATTGCAATTAAGTTAAATGGACGAACCAGGGTTATGAGTCCAAACAATACACCAATGAAGATTGCATATTTTTTTTTCGGCGTTTGTTCAAACTGCAAGATGAAATATACCAAACCGATCATTAAGCTCAGTGAGAAAGCATGTGAATGGTAAGCATCGTATGTGGTGTAGTGAAGCACTGAGTTTCCTGCAGTAAACACGAGAAGAACCCAAATGGCTATCCATGTTTTAATCCGGAAAAAGTGAAGAATTTTATTCAGAAAGACAAGACCTACCGTGAAGTATACCGTATTGCCCAATAAAAAAAACCATTGAAAAATAGGCGCATATCCATCGGGCGATTGTCCAAATAAGAAAGACAAGAAATAGGCAATCAAAAAGAAGGGAAATTGCAAAAATGCCAAACCGCAGGTGTACTTATTTACAATTTTACCATTATCCAGTGTTACACGGCTTGCACCATCGTCATTGATTAAATTCTTATCATCAAGAAAATCAAATTGTAAATCATTATAAATAAATATTGCGGGTAAATAGGCGTAATATCCTGTTCCGTCCGAACGTATTGCATGGTTCGTAATACCATTTTTTACATTTACTCTGTAAGTAAAATACCCCAATACTATTCCTAGTAAAACAGGAATAAAGAAGACATTAAGATGTAATTTTTTTAGAAGTGATATCAACTTGTTGGTTTATTATGGACTACCTATGTTTTAATGGCTAATTAATGCATATAGTTAGTTGATTTGAATCTACCGTTAAAATCCTCGATTTAATTCAAAATATTAAGTAGATCTATTTCTGTACATGAAATTTATTCGTCGTGTAAAATATACGAATACGCCAATTATCTTAATAACTACTTTTTGTAACTGCCCGATCTCCATCATTTATGAGAAAACATCTCCTTCTCTCAACCAATTAACTTGAGCAACAAGCTATAAAGCCTCTTTTCTAAAATTCAACATCTACTATTCCAAAAATTTATTTCATAGAATACTCATTAAAAAAAATGGTCGTTTCAGAACGACCATTTTTTTTTACAAATAACTCTTATTCCTCTAAAAATAAAAGTTAAGCATTATTTTAGAATTCATTGCGTCAGTGTCTAAGATGAACCCACTTGAGCCGGCTAATTCTGTGGTTTCCGATTTAACCTCTCCACCCTCGAATTTTTCGCTAGTCGATCTACCCCCTCCGTTCCTCTTATACAACAGACCATAACCTAGCTCAGCTGATAAAGAAAGATTTTTAATTAAATAATATTCAGCTCCCACAAATACTCTAGCACCCAAAGAAATTTCCATTCCGCTATGTGAACTAACCACCCTTGAAGCAGAGTTATTCACACTTAAATCATTTCCATAAGAATTACTCCTCATATTCTCTCGAGTAATTCCCAAAATTCCATCATATCCATAAAACCCTCTCAGGTTTCTATTTCCTCTGTAGAATTGCTTACCTGCCTGTATGTAGACAAACAAGTCGGAAGACCTATTTGCGTCTTCAACTTTCTCCCCAGAAGTTGATCCTACCTTGGGTACAAAATTTTTCTTAGTCTCTGAATTATAACCTAACGATAATAGACCTCGAAAAGCGGTATTATCTTGTATCATATATTTACCGCTAATAGTAAATGGATTATAAAAATTGATGATTGAACCAGCAGAGGACGGAGCTGAATTACTGAAAATTCTAGTTTTATCCAGTATAAAATCAACCACAGGTACTGCGTCTATACCAATACCATAATCACCAGATTTCTGTAATCTTTCGTTGGCAGCATTTTGGGAGTAGGCCGAAACTGACACTAAACCTGCCGCTAAGTAAATTAAACCTTTTTTCATAATGCAATAATGTTGGAATACGAATATACAAACTTTAAACAACTTGCAATCAATTAGCTGCAAACCAACAATATCAACGCTGTTAAAATATCAATCCCACATCCAGCTCGATATAGAAAGGTCCATATTTAAACAGTTATATTAAGATAAATTCCATTCAATCCCTTAAATTATATTTATTGAATAAATGAATCGTATGAAGATTGTGTGAATCTAAATTCCAAAGCTGATTTTTAAGCAATACAACAGATCCAGAATCTTTCAATCTCAATGCATTTAAAATATCATATTTTAATCGGTGATTCAATAAAAAATCATACGGGTGTAATAATTTTGAATTCCGCTGAAGAATGTTATCATCAGCCATCGAATTACCTATACTTAATCTGCTCAAATCATCAAAATATTTACTGTAGGCAATATTTAAACCTAAAAACATTATACTAATTAATAAAAGTAAAAACTTAAACATTTGGATCATTAGGAAGTAATAAATTAGAAAAAAACAATAATGATATAAAATCTGGTCGTTCAAAGGGAAAAGAGAAAATTATAATCGGTAGTAAAAATAATAAATTATTACGTTTTAATTTAATAAACAGAAAAACCAAAATCAAAACACCTGTTATGATTCCGTATTCATATAATATTAAAAGAAATTCATTATGTGTACGTCGATGTAAAATATTTGGCCCTTCTTTAACTTCTATCTTCCCCATCGATTGGTGTTTCCAGGAACCTATACCATGTCCAAAAAAATTAAGATTTTGAATTGTCCAATCATATGTATTAATACGATCCACTGCGCTTCCAGAATAACGAAATACATAAACTAAATCCAGATTCTTTCGTACAATGTTTTTTGTATGTAATTCATTAAAATAGTCCCATTTATGAAAAGCATATTTATACAGTGAAGGGATGTTGTAACCAAACAAGGTCAAGCCGCAAACTATCACAGGAATCCGAAAATACGTATGATTCAAAACTAGCAGTAAAACAGCCGATAATATAGCTGCCTTTGCCTGGAAAATAATTAGAACTACAAGATATAAAAATTGTATTAACAATTTTTGATTCGGATTAAATGAATTACCCTGAGTAAATATATAAGTAAATAATATACCGTACTCCAATAATAAATTTCGGTGGGGAAAATATATAACACATTTATATGTATTCAAATGTGTATAACCCAAATTGATTAAGTTAAGTAACGATAATATTAAAAAAGAAGACCAAATAGCGAAGGTTATATTTATCAATGCTCTAATTTTCGGACTAACAGATTTCTCACTCACTACTTCACAAGTCATCCAATAAAAAAGCAATAAATAAATACCGAGTTGATCTAAATCAAACTTAAAACAAACAGCATAGATCAAAGGTATAACAATTACAACAATGGATTTGATTTTTTCCGTTGGTCTTATTAGAACGCTGTGTGTACTAACAAAAACAACCAAAGACAAAAAAAACCATCCTGAAGCATAAAAATTATCTAATTGATTAGTTGTAGAAATAAATGTAGTCAATAAAAAAAACCCAAAGATATATTCTCTGGGTTTTCCATCAAAAAAGGGTGTAGAAAACATCACTCACTAATTAACAATTTAATTGAGTTCGGTAATGTTATCGTGCTTGTTGTAGTATTCGTTGTTGTATGCAATGCAAAGAATTGATCGAAAATCAAATCTATTTCGTGTGACACACCTTTCTCTCCCGTGTAGTTTTCAACCGACACATTGTCATAATATACAATGCCATCGGTAAAAAAAGACTCAAAACTAAAATCAGATATAAAATTATTGGCGGTATTATATTGAAGCGCAATGGACAGATCTTCACTTGACCCTCTAAAATTCATAATGTCTCCATTCCAAGTAACCTGTGATTCATCAAAATTTTTAGAATCAATTACTAAAGAACTTCCAGAACTATCTGAATAACCCGAATAGCTGTAAGTCGAATATGCTTGTAGTATATTGTTGGAATCATCTGTACACGCACTAAATGAAATTAATAAACCTAACAGGTATATTTTAGATATTTTCATAATCGAATATACGTGAAATGTAAATATTCGCAAACTAAATCTAAATTTTGTAGATCGGACGGAATCGAATATTGGAGTTAATTCATTGATATTCAATATCTATTTCTTGGCAGGTTTTGCACTGAAAAAGCACCTTGACAGGTTCAATTAGGAAAATACTTTGTGGAGAAGATTGATTACAATCCTATTTTGATTTTCATCAAACGCCGCAAATGCAACACGATTTCACGAGAATTAAACTCGTGTTTTATCTTAAGTTATTAGGCTCTTCCGGTTAAGCGCAGTTTAAAGGATTAGTCTTGAAAAGATTTAATTAACACCTAATACCTCAGCTATTAAGTTTAAATCCTAATTAATCTTTAATCAACCGAGTATACATATTTCCCGCTCGGAATATATAAATATTTGGAGATAATTGCGATAAGTCAAACTGATTCTCACCCCGACCCAAAACTCCGTTTAAAACGGGTTCTCCAAGAATTGTGTAAATAGAGTAATTGGATTTCGTATCTGCTCGATTAATCACGCGCAATTGCGATTTACAAGGATTAGGGGACAATATGATTTTTACTTTATTTTCAAAGTTCGTCCGAGAATTAGATGCACAACCAATTTGACCCTTTAAGTTAAATTTTGAAACAAAATTCCATATTTCAGTATTTGCATTTATGGTCATATTCCCGAAACTTCCTGGCCAATCGTGTCCTCCCCCATTTACTTTCAATTCCTCTACATAATTACAACCCAATGATGTAGCCCAAGTATACCTGTTAACACTCGCACTTACCTCACTTATGGCTGGAGTTTTACCACAACCATTAAACGATGCCCAATAAGAATGAGTCGCCGCAGCAGATAAATAATACTCTATATCATTAAATACGATACCGTCGTATGGAGATATAAAATCGTTTGTACCCAAGATGGTAAGTACACCCGTTGGGTGATTTGGTATACAATAATCAATAGGATCTGCACGCATTGTTCTCGCTACAGATGCTATTGCTGCAATTCTGTTACTGAGTTTACAGGCAAGTTCAAAGGACATATCTCCTCCCAATGAGTAACCGCAAGCATAAATCCTATTATCATCAATCTGAAAATTTTCTAAAAGAGTATCGATTAACGCATTTACGAAATTCACATCATCAAAAGTGCCATCTGTTTTTGGTAGCCAGTTAAGCGATCCCCCATCACTAGGATCAGGTCTTGCCTGAGGATACACTAGAATAAAATTCGCCGTATCCGCTATAGAACGCATATCTGCCGTTTTTGTCCAGTTTGAGATTCGATCATTTCCTCCGTGAAAATTAAATAACAATGGGAAGCGTTCAGAACCATCATAACTCATCGGGACATAAATACTGTATTCCCTGTTCTGCCTATCGTATTCAATCGATCGTTCTATGAAATCTTGGCTGTACGCACTACCAATGATGAAGGATAAACATAGATATAAAATAACTTTTCGATACATAATCAAATCTAACAAATAGTTTACTTCTTATTGAACCCCAGATTATTAAAGATCTCTCTCAGATATTAATCTCGGAACCTCCAATTAATTTCTTCCGAGAAGATTCTGATAACCGTTCACATATATTACCATCTCTATTCAGCCCCTACCATTTTTTTTTGATTTAATCACTTTATTATTAGCACTTTAACCCGTATTGCGTATAGCTATTGTTAGGCACTTCCTTTTATGTTTATAAGCAATTAAAATTCTCTTAAATAGTTTACGCCTATATATAACTTGTCCTTTTCTCCTGTTAGAATGGATGAGATATCATCATTGAAACTAGAGTTAGAAATTAGAAATCTGAATAAATTTTTTTGAAGTTCAACTTCTGCGCCTATACTTAAAACATCAGTGTATGGAGAATTTTGATGCCGATTTAGGTTCATTGAATAATCAAGAAAGATAGAAGTCTTTTGATTAATCCAATAGGCGCTACTTATACTTAATGCATAACTAGTTTCATTTTCGAATACCAAAAGCCCAATATCATTCATCTTCATAAACGAGGGCGATAATTGAAGGGATAAACGATTAAATAATTTGGTTGAAATTATAGGTTGAAAAAATATGCCGTTTGCACTGAAATAAGGAGTTTCTTGCGAAACATGCTTAACTCCTCTAAAATTATAGCTTCCATAGATTGACAAATTCAATGGAAAGTTACCTCCTGTCTGATATATCCTAAACTTTGAGCTGAGTGTTATCATTTTACCCAAAGACTCACGACTCAATCCCATTTGAAAGAATTTTGTGAAACCATAATTAACTCCAAATTGAGCGGTTATATTATCCATTCCAAATAACTGGTCAAAGTTCCTATTAAGTGAACCAAAACGGAAGTTTGTACTCAAATAGAAAGTTCCTTTTTCAGCTTGCTTGGTTGACTGAGTCTGCGACACTTTAAAAGAACGAAATTCCTCAGTTGTTTGACAGGAATCCTTTTTAGCAGTTGAATTCCTATTTTCTTGAGCATGAGAGAGACCAAATTGCAAACAGATCAGAATGACTAAAATAAACTTTATCTTATAAAATGCAATTTTCATATTCTCTGTTTCTTATAATCCTAATGTATTGCACCAATCTCTTATTGCTTGTCTGTCCGCATCGGATATATTACTGTGATCGAAGTCTGTTGCGTTTTGAAATGGAGCAGGCATAACTAACTCGTCTAGAGGATAATTTTGGAAGAACTCGGTACATTGAGGACGGTGACAAGAAGTGCAAGAATTCTGAATGTTAGTTGTAAATGGCTGTTTAAATTCAGCCCCAACCACACTATATGGTTCGTAACCTGTTATCGGTACTAACAACTCAGAAGGATTAAAAGGGTTCATTAATTGATCCACAGCCGGAGTGTGAATAAATGGGCTCGCCATATGGCAGTTTTGGCAGTTGTCAGCGGAAACTATTGAGGGAGATTGCCATGCATCATTGAAGCCGTTTTCATAGGGTTGAGGCGCATTATTAGGATCACCATTATCAGCAATAGAAAGGAAACAAGTTTCGCCTGTGGAAAACTTATAGCCGATAACACCAAGCCCACCATCTCTGCAATTAGTTAACCAAACAACATCTGGGTTTTCGGTTCCGTCAGAATTTAAGCCAGGATATCGTCCAACACGATAATCAGTTTCGCATGGTTTACCAAAAGCCATTGGGCAATCACAATCGTTTGGATCCCAACTCTCATTGGTGATAGGCACACCGTTTTTAGTTGCAGGAACTAGAATCGCATCTTCGCAACTGAATCGTGGAAATGGACCAAATATAGCTTCGCATTCTTGGGCATAGTCCAGAGCTGTGCGACCAGAATCAATAATATCATCATCCTTTTTACAAGAATCAAGGATTATGAGCATAGAGGTACATCCAAAAGCTATTAATGCCACTAAGTTTCTTTTCGTCACTCTCTTGTAACGGTTTTTGTTTCTTTTTATTATGCTGTTATTCACCAAACGTTTAAATATACCGATTCCAATTAGTCAATAATTTTGGATTTGTAAACCACTCCTGATATACCTAATACTCTGTTTGTTTTTATCAATGTGGTGATCACCATACCTCTGATCTTAGATTAGCCTTTAAAGGTTAAATCTTTTGATGAACATCCAACTCCCTCCAAAAACATCCCATTTTGGTACCAATTTTTACACCAATTTTACCCCATTTTTACCCCAACCGATACTAGGCATTTTTCAAAATACGCAGGATCTTTACAAAATGATACGTACTTCAAATGAGCATCATTTTCACTGCAATTTCACTTCAAGTGATTCTTGCTATCGAACGGAATCGAATATTTGAGTTAATTCATTGATATTCAATGCCAAAACCTTGGCAGGTTTTGCACTTAAAATGGCAGTTGCCAAGTTCAATTAAGGAAATACTTTGTGGAGAAATAAGATCACTTTTTATATAAGTCTGCTGCCAGATCTAACTGAATATTGAACGTATTGAACTTTTTTGAAAAGGAATATGTCTCGTAATTACCCGTCGAGAAAAAAGCCTCTGTTCGAGTAAAATCATGATTTGCTGCAAGATAATTTGCCGCAACTGTTAAATAGAATCCTTTCGCAAATTGGACTTCTGCATTTCTCCCAAAATTAAAGGCTGCGGCAGAGGAATAATTATTTGAGTATACCGCCCAATATGCTGATGTATATTCCATAACAGACATCATTGGATCTTCGGTCCAGAAATAGGATAGTAATAAATTGCTTTATGATGAACTACAAGCAATACAAACAAAAATATTGGATAGGTGTTGCTAAGTAGATCACTATCTACCCCATTATCAAACCAAACATCTAAGTTAAATGAAAACCTTTATGACCGCACGCTGGGAGAATTTAATCATGGCTAATTATACCATCGATGCAGCAAAGCTTGTAGATTATCTTCCATACGGAGTAGAAATTGATCTCTATGAAGGAAAGGCATATGTCAGTTTGGTTGGATTCCTATTTAAAAATTCGCGGATATTTGGTATTCCTATACCTTTACTTGGTACGTTTGAGGAAGTCAACCTCCGTTTTTACGTGAAACGTAAAGAGGGAAATATCGTTAAACGCGGAGTGGTTTTTATAAACGAAACAGTCCCGTATAAGCCAGTGGCGTGGTTAGCAAATAAGCTCTACAAAGAACATTATATTGCCATCCCAACTAAACATCATATTGTAAAGGAGAACACACATAAAAACATAGAATTTCATTGGAAAACCCCTTCGCAATGGAATAAAGTTGAGGTGGAGTCTGAAAATCTTTCTAAAGAAATGTTACACGGAAGTTTGCAGGAATTTATATTCGAACACTATTATGGATTTACCCGCTTGAGCGAGAGAACATCTCAAGAATACCGTATTCGCCATCCACGTTGGAAAATAAATAAGGTGACAAAATACCATGTCAATTGCAATTTTTTAGAAATGTATGGTCCAGATTTTGCTGAGTTGACCTACCAAAAACCAGATTCGGTCTTTCTTGCCGAAGGCTCAGATGTGAGTATTGATTGGAAACGTTTAAAAATTCAATAAAAAAGTAATTACACAACTTTAAACTACCATACCGACATTTTTGCCTGAGGTTTTACTCGTTGACGTTTCAAAATCCAATCATCCACTGTAATCTTCATTTGAAGTGACCTTCTCAAACGTAAACCAGCATCAAATTTCATTTCCAAATGGATGACACCGACGGTTTTACCTGTGTAGGAATGACCCGTATTACTTTTAGGGATTTTCAGGGAACATTTGATTTGATTGATATAATCACATACGCTCTTGCATCCCAAAGTCAAAAGGTTTGGATTATAAATTATCCCCTTTTCATATATGGAGATTTATCCATATATGATGACAATAACCATGAGATTTATAAAGCCGTAATAGACGGTGATGATTACATTGTTTTAGATATTAGTAATTATCCCATTGGGAAATACAGAATTCCGTTGATTAGTACAAAAAGAGAGCTGAAAGAAACCTATAATTTAGAACTTGAAATTTACTAACATTCAGACTTAGCCTGGATTACATGGATGTAAATGATATTACCTAAATATATTTTATAATATTTTGAAATAGATAACTAGACTCATTCTAATGATGATTGCAGAGAACATAATACTCTTAAAATAATATAGACGCTCCAGAAATATACCGCTAGACTCACGAGTTTAACTCCTTGTGAACACGATCTCAATCATAAGAAACAAAATAATTATATATTTGAAGGCGAGCAATAGAAATAAAAAGACTTCTTGTAGACAACGACTAAACTTTTAAAATGAAAACTAAAGCATGCACTGAATGTAAAACCTCGCTATCAGAAGATGATGTATTCTGCATTTCTTGTGGTAAAAAGTACGTAGAGCCCACAACAACAATCAACAAAGAATGCATTAAATGTAAAAACCCCATTCAAGAAGACCAACTATTTTGTTCTAACTGTGGTGAGAAAAATGAGTCCAAACCTCCAAGGGTATATTGCGATAAATGTGGAACTGAAAAACAAGAAAATGCAAATTTCTGCCCCAGTTGTGGTAGTGATTTTTCAGAAAAAACAAATACCGCTGTTAATCAAGATACCAACTTAAATTTTGTTACCCAAAGCATTAATGTAGACAATAAAGAAGTCAATAATGAAAAAATTGAAGCAATAGAATTTTGTACAAAAGGATATCTACGGAATAGAATGATTGAAATATGGTTAATTATAATTTTAACATTCGGATTAGGGATACTTATAGCTCCAATTTTTATCTTAAGATACCGTAAAGGGAAAAAACGAGTAAATCTTATAAAGACTAAAATGAATAACGACCCATTGTTTTTAGGTAAAGTAAGAGCAGCCCGAGGGTTTAATACTGTTTCTGTAGATTTTGATGGGGAGTCCATAGAGATTCCACAAGGTTTCATTTGGGCTTCAAAATATTCTAAAAAAAGTTTATGTCAGATTCTTAATTCTTAAAATTAATTCATCATGAAATATTGTTCAAAATGTGGTAGTAATCTAGAAGATGATTCAAAATTTTGTGGTAAATGCGGGCACCAATTAAAAAGCCCAAATATGGTGGACGAGGCTGAAGTTGATAAAAATCCTATTGAAAAAGATATAGTAAACAAATCTTCTGGCCGTAAAAAGAAAATCTGGATTTTCGTATTAATCGCATTTAGTTTTTGTATTCTACTATTAGCCGTTTTTAATAGGATTGGGCCTCTACCATCAGGTATTGATATTTATAAGTACGAGAATTTTAAAAATAAATTTTTTAAAACGATCCTTACTATTAACTCTTGTGAAATCGAGTCTATAGAGTATAATGGTGAGGAGTTGTCTTATGTTGAGAGGGGAGAATCTAGTATCAATCTTCTTCCACTTCCGACTCGTACTTTAATCAGAAATCTTAAGAACTTACCGGACAAAGATGTCATAATTTCTGATCATTCATGTGTTAACATTCACTTACCCGAGCTTTTTAGCAATGCAAGCGACAATGTATTAGACCAAATATGTTATATTGAAATGAGTGATTATTTCCATTCGTGGATGGTTTTTGAAAACAACTTTGAACCATTAACTTTAGAAGGTTTCGGTTCTGTAGAAATAAAGCTTGATTTATATCATCTTGGCCAACGTGATGATAAGTTTCATGCGCTTCTCACAATTGGGTACGATATAGTTGATGGGTTTTGGCTTGGTCCAGAACCAGTAAATCCAAAAGAAACTGTTCATACCGAAATCAGGGTATATTTAGAGATCAAAAAATAAATATATGCTTCCATGAATAAGACACTAGCTGGAACCCTTTTGATAATTTTATCGATAGTTGGATTTTTCTTGAATATCACGCCAAATGATTTAATCGATAAACCCGCCAGAACCCAAATGTTTGCATTTATATTCACTCTTCCATGGTATGGTAAGTTATGTACTCTTTTTATTGGAGTTTATCTCGTTAAACCAGCATGGGATGCATCTTTCTCTGATAGCGATGATTTACCAATTAATACAGCTAAAATTGCTGAGGAAGATGCTAACGCTTCCGTAGAAGAAAAGGTAGCAAGAAAAACTAAAATATGTACCAATTGCAATACATCGCTATCAGAGGAAGATGCATTCTGCATTTCATGCGGTGAAAAATATGTAGAGAAAACAATAACAACTAACATAGAATGCGCTGAATGCAACAACCCTATCCAAGAAGACCAAATATTTTGCTCATTCTGTGGTACGAAAAATGAGTCCAAGCCTCAAGTAGTTCACTGCGCTAAATGCGGTTCAGAAAAACAAGAAAATGCAAAATTTTGCTCCGGTTGTGGTAATGATTTAACCTAGTAAATTTTATTACTGGTGTTGGGGGTGCAATTTTGAATATATGTTTAATCAATAAAAACCTAAATACTCATGAATTTGACACTCACTAAAAGTGTATTATCTCCCCTCTCTTTATTATTGATCCCACTTTTTGGAAACATCTTCTCTAACCAAGTCAATTGGTCTTTATTTGATTTTATTATCATGGGACTTCTATTCGGAATGCTAGGCATAATTATTCACTGTATATTGGAGAAGGCTTGCATGAACACAAAACTACCTCACAGAACGTGTAATAGCATCATATACAAATAGTTAAGGCCGTCTTTTGAACGGCCTTAAACATCAATGAATGTGGATAAACAATCTTTTGGTGGTATCGGACGGAATCGAACCGCCGACACAAGGATTTTCAGTCCTTTGCTCTACCAACTGAGCTACGATACCAACCTCCTCGCTTGCGCTTGGGAGTGCAAAAATAAGTGATTTATTCATTGTGACAAGAATCTTTCCTAAAAAATAAAACAGCCTTACGTTTAATCTTCGCAAATCACTGGATTTCTATATCTTGCAATTATGGAAGATTTGAACTCCCTCCATTATACCATCGCCATTGGAAGCCCACAGTGGATCGGTTTAAACCTAGGATTAGTAATTGGATTTATCCTCGTATTCGCTGCAGCTTACAAGGCAAATGAAAAACGTTTAAATATTATTGCGTGGGTCTTAGCCATCATCATCGGTGGCAACCATATTGCTGGCCATATCGAAGCACTCTATAATGGAGTATGGGAAGCTAAAACACACCTACCTTTTCATTTGTGTTCATTTTCTGCAATCCTTAGTGTGTTGACACTCATTTTCAGAAAACAATGGATGTATGAATTCCTTATTTTTTGGAGCGCAGGTGCCGTCCATGCCTTTATAACCCCTGAAATCACTGATGGCCATACTACCTTTAATCTATTCGAATTTGGTGTCGCTCACGGTGGGATCATCATCACCGGTTTCTTTGCCACATTAAAACTCAAATTCAGGCCAAGAGATAAATCTTACTGGAAAGTTTTCTTGTACACACAATTAACCTTACCGGTTGTAGGTTTGATCAATTATCTAATTGGGTCGAACTATATGTACATTGCCCAAAAACCGAACGCCAATAACCCAATGATCATGGGTGAATGGCCTTGGTATATCATCGGATTAGAAGTTGTTGTACTCGCTCACTTCCTAGCCTTCTACTGGATACACCGCAGAGCCTCTCGGGTACATTGGGATATAGAAATTACCGACGCTAACGACCCTGCAATTCAACAAACATCGGTGGGTTAACCAATATTTCATCGGTAAAGATGAATGCTTCCCCGCCCATCTCATACCCTGGATGACCCTTTGGCAATCTACCAAAAGTATTTACTTTGACCCGAAGGAAACGAGCAACAGGATGTGATTTAGGACTCATAGCAAGGGGGAATACTCCCACTTCGTCCCCTCTGAAATCACTCAAATCAGTGATCTCACCAAAGGTTTTATATATCAGTCCATCCTTTGAAAACTCCACTAACACCGATGTTGGATAAAAGATCCAAGCTCGTTCATCGCGTAAAAAACGCAATTGTATATGTTTCAGCTCTGTTGGCTTTTGAAGGTCAATCAAGTATGAAATATCCTGACCTTGAAATCCTTGCCAACCTCCCGATCTCCACTCTGACGAACCTATAACACCGTCTACAATAGCTTCATCTCCTCCCGCGCTATACTGCGAGTTATAATCACCGGTAATAGATAATACACTATAGTTATTCGGTTTCTCATGGATGTACGTCGCGGTAAAATCATACCGATTATAATCAAAAGCATAAGACGCCCAGACCAAGGCGCTTCCCTTCAAATTCAAAACAGTGTCAGCTCCAAATAAATAGAAAAACAAATGGTGAGCACCATACCCAGGAATTCGTTGTCCCTTTTGCGTTTGTGGGTGTCGGCTATGAATCCAAAAACCCTCTTTCGCTCGAGGGAAGTTTAAGGCAGAATCCATAAAACGTATAAAGACCCATTTCCCACGATTTGAATCTCCTTTTATTTTAACCTGATATTTTTGATCTTTTTTTACCCTCAATGGAGCCGAAATTTCCGGCAAATTCGATTGAAAGATCTTATGGGATAACCATGTCTGGTCTTTGCTTTGCTTTTTTGAAACGTACTCAAACGGAATCTGCCTGTGTATCATTAAAAATGCTTGTGACATAATATTATCCTGAGGTAGTAAACGATGATAATATTCAGGTGGTGTACCAAATTTGCTACGGTAATGACCCAATGCTTTTTCCGAGGAAACGGTAAAATATCCATCGGCGAAATTCACCATACCCGTATCCTTTGTGATTAAGATGTCTTTACCGTCTTCCATTTGAATTCGAGCTCTATGAAAAGAAGGCTCTCCCAGATACCATTCATTTGAACTCGGAGCCACTGGATACATCCCAAGAGAAGACAAAACATACCAAGCACTCATTTGACCACAGTCTTCGTTCCCAATGTAGCCATCCGGCTTATCGGTGTAAAATTCTTGTTTTATTTTTCGAAGGATTCTTTGTGCTTTTTGAGGCTGTCCGATCGCATTGTACAAATAAGCCATGTGATGACTAGGCTCATTCCCATGAGCGTATTGCCCGATGAGTCCCGTAATATCCGCTTGATCTCTACCCGTTGTATGAGGACTGCTGCCAAATAAAGAATCTAGTGCTAATTCGAATTGCCCATTACCACCAAAGGCTTCAATTAATGATGGAATGGCGTGAGGAACTGCAAAACGATATTGCCAGGCATTGGCTTCGGTGTAATGATTGTTCACCTCATTCAAACGGAATCGCTGTAACCATTGACCATTTTTTTTCGGACGAAAACTACGAGTTTCCATATCAAAAAGCCCTTTCCAACGCTCGTTGCGTTTTTGAAAAATGAACCTCTCTTCTTCCATTTCCCAATATCTGGCTAAACGAAATGCACAATAATCGTCATATGCGTATTCTAGATGTTTCGAAACCGACTCTGATTCCTTCAAGACATCTATATAGCCAAGCTTCAAACCATAAAGCGTCAATAACTCAGATGGAATGGGTTTTTCATAGGTATAAGACTTCTCTTTATAATCCGAACTGTGTATGACCGCATTCATGATTCTTCTCCTTTGTGAAGAATCGAACTCTATTCCTTGGAGCACCGCATCTGCAATGACAGGAACGCTGTGAAAACCGATCATACAATCGGTTTCACAACTCCCTAATTCCCAAACAGGTAATCGACCTCCTTGTTCGTACTGCAAGAGCATGGTAAGAATAAATTCTTTGGTTCGTTGTTTATTTATTAAAGAAAGTAAGGGATGAAGTGCTCTGTAGGTATCCCACAAAGAGAACACATGATAATATCGGTGTTTGGCTTTATGAATGAGTTGATCTCTTCCTCTATAAGATCCATCGGCATCAGATGCCAAAGATGGATGTATCATGCAATGGTATAGAGCCGTGTAAAAAGTCACTTTTTGGGTAGCAGTCACCGAATCATTCATGGTACTCCATAGTTGTCCATATTTTGCTGGTGATACCTGCTGTTTTCCAATTTTTTTTAAATCAGATTCAGGCTCAATCTCAATCCTCGAAAGTTCCGCGTTCCAAGCAGAACGACACCATTCTCTTGCCTGGATAAATTCATTTTCTTGAGGAATATTTAACAAACCGAAGTTATCATCCGCATCAGCAAAAAGAGCCCTGGTGGCTTTCTTATTTTTATCCACTCCTTCGATTCCTGTAAAGGAAAGCGTCGTACAAACCATAATTTGATCAACATCAAAACGCAAAAGTGCTTTGGTCTTTTCTTTGTTAAATCGTATTTCTCTGACCGGAGAGGAAATCTCCGACTCAAAAAATACCCACTGATTGTTGGCCCATTGCTCGCTTTGTCTGTGGCCTCTAATTTTTACCCCGCCTGTAACCTTTTCTATGTCCAAATGATGGCTCAATAGTTTATCTCTATGCTCCAAATCAACAAGTACCCAATGATCACCGCTACCACTAAACGTATACTTCTGGTAACCGGTATATGGTGTTGTTGTCAATTCCACTCTGATGTTACTATCGTCAATAGAAACTGCATAGAAACCAGCCTTTGTGATTTCGTTATGATGTGTGAAAGTCGCTTTATAATCTTCTGAATTGAACGTGGGTTCAGTCATGGGTTGAAATAAAATATCTCCAAAATCCGATACTCCTGTACCGCTTAAGTGTGTGTGGCTAAATCCATAGATAAAAGAATCGCGATAATAATATCCTCCACACCCGTCCCAACTTGCGTCATTCCTGGTATCAGGACTTAATTGAACCATCCCAAATGGAGCTACGGCACCAGGAAATGTATGTCCATGACCACCAGTCCCAATGGAAGTATTCACAAAATCACTCAATGACAAGTTTTGTGAGAAAGTAGACCCAAAAAGAATGAATGAAAACAGAATAATGAATGCCTTTTTCATTATCCCAAAGATAGAAAACACGCAAACAAAAAAGTCCCGATAAATCGGGACTTTTTACTAAGAAAATGATTTTTTATTTTACAGTAACACTCACTACCGCACGACGGTCAAGGATGTATCTCTTACCATGTCCAGTTTGATCTGTATTAATCTTGAATTCTGCACTTGAGCCAAGCACATCGGTCAAAAAGTTTTTTACTGCATTTGCACGACGTTGACGTAAGCGATCGTTGATATACTTAGGACCAGACTTATCGGCTGAAGCATTGATATTAATTACGTACTTATAGCTAGATGACGCTTGATCCAAGCTTGATTTCCAACGATATAATTCCTGCATTGATGAAGCAGAAAGAGTGGCACTACCCGAGTTAAAGAAAACGACTGCAGTATTTGAACGCTCAAATTCTGATTTCGATTCCTTTTCTAACTTGGCAACGGTAGCCATCGACTTTTCTAATTCAGAAACAGTTGCAGCAATTTTCTTGTTATCTGCATCTAAGGCTTCAACCTTCATATCAACCGATTTAATTTCTTTTTGAACCGGTGTCAAATCTACTTTGTTCTTCTCAACGATGTCCTTTGTTTGGGAAGCAACAAATCCTGAGAGTGCCGCTTTTTCGTAGGCCTCTTGGGAATTGATACAAGAGGTGAAAGCGATTGAACCAATCGCTAATAGTCCGAATGTTTTGATATTCAATGATTTCATCACGTACTTCAAAAATAGTAAGTCTTCTCAAGATTGTAAAACTGTTCATCGATGTTTTTCCACCGTCTTCGTGAATGTTGCCAAAAATGACCAATATATTTGTCGTATGTCAAACCTATACATTCAAGACGTAACCCTTCGTGATGGTCAGCATGCAGTTGGACACCAATATTCGTTGAATCAAATGAAGGCGATAGCCAAAGCGCTGGATGATGCAAAAGTAGATGCCATCGAGGTGGCACATGGGGATGGTTTGGCAGGAGGAAGCTTTAATTATGGATTTGGTGCACATACGGATACCAAGTGGATTGAAGCTGTGGCCAAAGAATTAAAGTATGCTAAGCTAACCACACTACTTCTCCCTGGTATAGGAACCATCGACGATTTGAAGCGTGCCCGGGATTCAGGTGTGGCATCGGTACGTATCGCCACCCATTGTACAGAAGCAGATATTTCTATCCAGCACATAGGAGCTGCACGTGATTTAGGTATGGATGTAGCCGGATTTTTAATGATGGCCCACATGAACGAACCAGAGAATTTGGCAAAACAAGCGAAAATCATGGAGGATTCTGGTGCTCATTGTGTGTACGTAACCGATTCAGCCGGGGCTTTACTTCCCAATGATGTAGTAAAGCGAATTCAAGCATTTAAAGCAGAGTTAAATAACCAAACCGAACTGGGCATACATTGCCATCATAATTTATCAATGGGTGTCGCTAACACCATTGCCGCTATGGAAGAAGGAGCAACTCGATTAGATGCCTCCCTTGCAGGTATGGGCGCCGGAGCAGGCAATGCTCCACTTGAAATTCTCATTGCTGTACTCAACAAAATGAACAAACCGCATGCTGTTGATTTGTATGGTATAATGGATGCAGCAGACGATTTGGTTAGGCCGCTTCAAAAACGTCCCGTAAGAGTAGATCGAGAAACCCTTTCTCTCGGTTATGCAGGTGTTTATTCTAGTTTCTTATTGCATGCCGAAAGAGCAAGTAAGCGCTATGGGATTGACACCCGCACCATTCTAGAAGAGTTAGGAAGAAGAGAAATGGTTGGTGGCCAAGAGGATATGATTGTGGATGTAGCCTTGGATCTTAGCAGATCATAAGTATTGGTTTCTAGTTTCTAGTTTCTAGCAACCAATCTCTCGCCTACCGCTTTTGCGGCGCTGGTCATGATATCTAAATTCCCGGCATATTTAGGCAAGTAATGCCCTGCGCCTTCTACCCTTAAAAACACGGTCGTTTTTAAGCCATGAACATTTCCAATTCCTTCAATAAATACGGGATTGTCTTCAGGGATTTCTTCAAACTGAACTTCCTGATGGAGTTGATACCCCGGCACGTATTGTTTTACCTTCTCTACCATTTCATGAATGCTCTTTCGAATCAGATCTTGATCTCCCATTTCACTGAGGGTAAAAACCGTATCGCGCATGATAAGTGGTGGCTCTGCCGGGTTTAACACGATGATCGCCTTCCCTCTTTTAGCTCCACCAACGGATTCTATTGCGTGCGCTGTAGTTTCGGTGAATTCATCAATATTTGCTCTTGTTCCAGGTCCAGCCGACTTGGATGCAATAGAAGCCACAATTTCACCATAATGAACGGGCACCACCTGTGAAACTGCCGCTACCATGGGTATGGTGGCTTGACCTCCACAAGTAACCATATTGACATTATCTAGACTCTGTAAATCATCTAAATTTACCGCGGGAACAGTAAACGGACCTATTGCCGCTGGAGTCAAATCAACCATTCTCTTATCAGGAAACTGCTTGATTTTATCATAATTGTAACGATGCGCTTTTGCAGAGGTTGCGTCAAATATGATGGATATATCTTCCCATTCCGGCATCTCCATTAATCCATCAACGCCTTGATGGGTTGTTTTCACCCCCATACTCCTAGCGCGAGCCAATCCGTCAGATTCTGGATCAATTCCTACCATTACTGACATTTCCAGCGTCTCTGAATAGCGCAATACTTTGATCATTAAATCCGTACCAATATTTCCTGAACCAATGATGGCTACTTTCACTTTTGTCATAACCATTTACCTTTAGTTAATATTAAAACTCAATTCTCCAAGACCTTCGATTTCAGCACGATACTCAGCCCCTCGTGTACATGGCACCATGGGTCCCAGCGCGCCCGATAAAATCACGTCTCCTTTTTTCAATTCAACACCGCGCGTAATAAACGTATTGCAAAGCCAAAGAACGGCATTTAATGGATTACCCATACAAGCGTTGGCACTTCCTTCTGATTTCAACTCCCCGTTTTCATACAACTTCATTTTTGCCGCTTCAAAGTCTACATCTCCGATTTCCATAGCATGTTCTGATAAAATATAATGACTGGCGGATGCGTTATCGGCCACGGTGTCAGTGATTCTGATATCCCAATTTAAAACACGAGAACCAACGATTTCCATGGATAAGTATACGGAGTCTAATACCTTTCTTACATCTTCAATATCATCAATTGTCTTGGTCACATCACAACCCAAAATAAACGCCATTTCGGCCTCCACTTTTGGTTGCATCAAATCTTCAAAGGCAACAGAATGAGATAATGAAATATCCGTTTGATGAAAAATCACACCAAAATCTGGCTGATCGACACCCAACTGTTTTTGAACCGCAGGAGAAGTTAAACCTATCTTAAAACCTGAACGGGTATAACCTTTTTGGTCGAAGACTCTCTGATTGAACAACTCTTGAATCTGATATGCTAAATCAATATCTACTTCACCAATAAGTTCTCTTACAGGCGAACATGGGACCCCTGTTTCCCGGGCCTCCCATAATTGATCAACCGCTTTTTGGATTTTGTGGGTGCTTTCATCCATCATTATACAAAAGTACACGGCGAGAGTAGAAAACCGTATCCACAACTACATTTAATTAGCAATTCAGGTAGACTTCGTATCTGTTTTTATAAGAAAAGATCGATTTTTGTGTCATATGTCAAGGATAGAAGAATTCGCAAAACGACTTCATGGAGCGCAAAAACAGCGTAAAGCCGTTCCACAGTTCAAGGAAAATGAATCATTTTCTTTAAAAGAAGCGTATGAGATTCAACACGCGTTAATCAATGAGCGAATAAAAGAAGGCGAAGCACTCATTGGCATAAAGATGGGCTTCACATCAGAGGCAAAAATGAAACAAATGGGGGTTTCTGAAATGATCATCGGACAACTCACCACGAGCATGCAATACCAAAACGGAGGGGTCATAAGCCAATCAAACTTCATTCATCCACGAGCAGAACCTGAAGTGTACTTCCGACTTTCAAAAGATATCACAAGCCCTATCTCATTGGACAACTGTTTTGATTACATTGACGGTATGGGAGCGGGTATAGAAATCATTGATTCTCGATATGAAAACTTTAAGTTTTCACTAGAGGATGTGGTCGCAGATAATTGTAGTTCTGCTGCTTTTGTTACAGGAATATTGCACGAGCCAAAGGCAGACCTCAAAAACCTCCACATGAAAATGGAGGTAAATTCTGAGCAAGTTGAAGAAGGGAATAGCAACGATATTTTAGGCAATCCGCTAAAATCTCTTGTAGCGGCTTCTGAGCTCGCCATGAAGTATCAGATTCCCTTAAAGAAAGGTATGATTGTACTTGCTGGAGCAGCAACCCCCGCTCGCTTCACCAATGAAAACGAAAATATAAACGCAAGTGTTGAGAGCTTAGATTCTGCATTCTTCCGAACGACGAAATAGGTTGTTGGTTGCTGGTTCATGGTTTCTGGTTTCAGGTTTCTGGTTTCTGGTTTTAAGTGACTAGCGGCCAGTAGCAAGACTCAAGTTTTACATTTTTCGAAACAACTAAGTTCAACAGACAAGGAACCAGGAACTAGAAACAAAAAAAGGGCCGCTTGCGCGACCCTCTCCATTCTCTGTATTTGCGATCAACTTACATTGAGTAAGAGAATTTCACTGAAACGGTAGTTCCTGGTGCCAACTGCTGGAAGAATTCCGAATTGGCTTGATAAGAACTAAATATTTGCTCACGCTTGTCGTTGAGCAAGTTGCTAACCTTCAACGCCAGGTTCATTCTGTTTTTATAACCGAATTTACCACTAGCGGTAAGGTTTAAACTGTGGAATGGCACCGTAAATACATCGGCACGATTCGAATATCCTACAAATTGTAAGGTAGGACCTTGTACGTTATAATACACCCCTGCTTCAAAAAGCTTGGTTCTACTCTGGTAGCCTAATCCTCCATTCACGATGTAAGGAGCCTGTCCAGCCATTGCTCTTTTTCTAGAAATCGTTTGTCCATCCCTAGCACCAAACGTTCTCGATAAAAATTCGGCAAGGTTAATACTGATTTCAGATTGTGTTACCGTCACATTTGTATTGAAACTAAAATATTTCAAGGCGGAGTGAACAACCTCTAAGTTCTTACGTAGTTCAAATTCAGCCCCTAAAATGGTAGCATTACCCACGTTTCTTGGCTGGTAAGCATTGTTATCGGCCATGTACTGAACAATCTCAATAGGATTGGTCATCGACTTATAGAAGACTCCTACAGATAACATATCGGAACGCTTCATGAAAGTTTCAAATCGAAGATCAAAGTTGTTGATATTTGTTGGACGTAGATCACCGTTCCATAATAATAGATTCTGTGATTGACCGTTCTCATCCACGATATTCACAGATTCGCTAAACAAACCACCTTGGAACGAACGACCTGTGATTGGATCCAATATCTGAGCGAAAGAAAGTTCTTTGAAGGATGGACGTGCCGTTGTTTGGGTAAACGAAGCACGAAGGTTGGTTTTACGCTTTAAGCGATAGACCATGTTCACGGTAGGGAATAAACGGAGATGATTCATTACCTCTTGGTTGTTCAACTCATCGCCGTTCTGATTGATTCCAGAGTAGAATTGCTGATACATTTCTCCTCGTAAACCAGCAATCAATTTAAAGTCTTTTGTAAAATCTACATCACCAGAAAGGTAAGTAGCCGCATAATTAACCGAACCCTTAAATGCATTCGGATTATTTCTAAAACCTCTACCATCTACAAAATCAGCGGTGTAATAAAAACCATCACGATTTGTGGAAGACATCAGGTTCTGGTCTAACATGATAATTTGTGGATCTTCAAACCCATCGAAACCACCCTGAATTTGATAAGACTCAATGCTGTAATCGCGGTATTTAAAGGTATAAGCAGCACCAAACTTTAAGGTTGTTTTGAAACCAGATAGACGGGTTTTCCTAGTTATATCCAAACGATTCGCAACATTGTATTCCTGAAGTGACCGCCAAATTCGTTGAGGGAAACCAGCTTCAGAACTGATAGTCAAATCAGGCACTCTAATACGCGTAAACCGCACATCAGGGTCATACATGGTAGATAAAGTAGGAGCTACCTTCCATTCAACTTCCCAATTACCCCTATCACGAGTATGCTTACCCGATAAGAATGCATTGGTTAAGCTACGCTGATTAAATTCAAGGTTATACTGCTGAGCATCCCAATTTGCTCCTTGAAGTGAATTCCTAAAGAAGAATTTACCTGCCTTTGATTCTCCATTCTGTATGTGCAAAATATTGAATCGGAACTTATCGCTCTTAGATTTTAAAGCAATGCTTCCCAAATAACCTAAGATCACATTATTAACCCCGTAATTACCCGTTTGACGTTCAAAAGGAATCAATTCCGTTTGAGAGGTTTCATTCTGCTTTGCGTATAAGTTAAATTGAGCGTCACGGAAGAAATCCGTTTGGTTCTTATAACTCAATGATGATTGGTAACCCAAGGTATACTTGCGATTCAATTTTTTTGTATTGGCAAAAGAAATACCAAAATCAAAGTTCACTGGGCTTGTTTTCTCAGTAGTTCCTAGGTTTTTATCAAAATCACCATTGATCCTGTAAAACTCATCGGCTAAGGAATTACCGCTTACCGCATCAACTACGGATGGGATTTGATTTAACCCTTTGGTCGGATTTCTTCTCTTTCCGTTATCAAAGCCTAGGAAATCGGTAGAACTTCCTTCATAATCAAGGTAATCCGATTGTAAATGCATGGCGGGGTTATATCCCAAACCAAAAGAAACATTGAATGATTTCTTAGAAGGAAAATCCTTTGTAGCAAGATCCACAATACCCCCTGTAAAATCTGCGGGCATATCAGCAGTGAATGTTTTTGCAACGACAATGTTATCAATTACCGCTGTTGGAAAAAGGTCCATTTGAATGGAGTTCCTGTCTGGGTCAAGACCAGGAATATCTACTCCGTTCATGGTAGTTTTTGTGTAACGATCACCTAAACCACGTACATATACGTATTTTCCACCTTCAATGGAAACACCTGTAACGCGTTTCATTGCGGATGCAGCATCACCATCACCAATTCTCTTAAAGGATGCTGCTGAAATTCCGTCAATCATATTAGGAGCCATGCGTTTAGACGTGAGTAAAGCAGACTCGGTATTCTGCATTCTTTTTACCGATATCTTAACCGCTGTCATACTCTCAGTAACTGGACTCAAACGAACATCACCTATCGTCGTTACTTCTCCAAGTGTTACCACGACGTCGGTCAAATTCAAGTCAGCATAATTGGCTAAGCTAATGCTTAAGTTGTGCGTTCCAGCTGCTGCTTTCAGTTCAAATTTTCCATCAACGTCAGATTCAATGCTTGAATTCAATAGTTGAATTTCCGCACCATAAACGGACTTACCCGTTTTGTCATCAATGATTCTACCTCTTACTGTACCTAAACCATCTTTGGTATCCGCCTCCATAATTTGAGCAAATACCGGAGAAGCAGCCGTTAGATAAAGGAAGCAATAAAGAATAATTTTTTTCATCTCTTGTTTGTAAGTTTTTGATCGCAATTTTTATACTAATCAAGGCCCGGTTTAACCCGGACCTCGATTTACAGGAATTATGAATTTATTATTACTTGTATGCTTCTTCTTTAGCAGCCCAAGACCATCCAGCGAAAGGAGCTACATCTGCACCAGCGTTAGATGCAGAAGCTACGCTTGAAGCATGGGTATCCGTTCCACCTTTAAAGATTTTAGTCAAATCGGTTGAATCAGTTGTGATTTCTAAATCAGCAAATGTTAAGGAACCGTCTCCGAAAGTCACATCAGAACCCGAAGACAATGACATATCACCGCGGCCGTCAGCCATTCCACCATCAAAATTGAAGAAGTAGATTTTAGAGAAAGTACCTTGAGCATTCTTACGAAAATCTCCCAACTCAGAAGCTGCATGTCCTTTTACCCAACCGTTCGTTACAGTATGACCAGCGTTCATTGAACCTTCCGGACCATCAATTTCTAAAGCGTGATCTGTCTCGTCTCCACAAATAATTACAAAGTTATCCAAGGTACCAGCCCAAGCTTGGTCGGTATCTACTGCATCGTCACCAGCATTCCAAACAATCGCATTCTTCACGTTTACTGTTCCCCCGAACCACTCGATTCCATCGTCTTGGTTCGCTACAACTTCAACGTTTTCAACCATCGTACCAGAACCAACACCACCAAATGTAATACCATTGATTTCGTTGCCTTCACCGATGTTAGCACCACCGTGACGAACAGAAACATATTTGATTACACCGCTGTTATCTTCAGCATTCGTTCCACCGTATAGACCATTAGCGTCTGTTGGAGGAATACCTTCGATAGATAATTCAGTAACATCACCTTCCAAAGAGCAAGGAGCGTCACCCAATACGATTAAACCACCCCAAAGACCATTAAAATCAGTTGGAAGGTTTGGAGAAGCAATTTCTCCAGACTTGATCTCGTCTGCAACCGAAGTGAAGATTATAGGTTCAGTAGCAGTACCTTCTGCCATTAACTTACCACCACGAGCTACAATTAATGCGGTCGCATTAGCACCGGTACCGGCTTGACCTTTGATAATTGTTCCTGGCTCGATGGTTAAGGTAACACCTGTTACCACAGAGATACGACCTGCAAGGATGTAGGTTTTGTCTTTTGACCAAGTGGTGTTTCCAGTGATGATCTCAGATACAATCACTTCGTTTGAAGTGGTTGTTGAACCACCGTTACCTTCGTCAGTGTCATCACCGCAGGCAGTGAACATGAAGCTTGACCCAATTAAGCTTAATGCTACGAAAAGAGAATTGATTTTTTTCATTATGAATTAGTGTTTTTTGTTGGTGCAAATCACACGTTCCAATGTTACCAATCCGTTAATACCGAGTTATCCTTTTTTGATTTTAGAAGTTTTAAAACCTCTCAATTCATACTAAATCAGTAGAGAATATAAACTCTCTTTAATCACGAACGCAACCTTTACAGGTTGCGTTCGTGATTAAATTCTATGCGTAATGTAACTTACACTCAAGGTTGAGGATTATTCATCCTGTCCTGCACCCTCGTGATATTCTTGAATCAACTTAAACACTCCGTTTACTAGATCTTTGGTTTCAATCAATATGTTAAAATACAGGGTAGTGTTCTTCGGGCTTTCCTCCTCTTGCCTTGTTCGGGATATTTGCGCATTTACTTTATCCGAAATAAGATCAAGTATCGCATCTTTCTTATTTAAGCAAACCATTAAATCTGAGAAATTCTTGTTTTTAAATGCTTGTTCCGCATCGTGAATTAATCCGGTTAGTTTACCTTGGATTTCTCTCAAGTCAAGTAATTGACTCGTACTAAGGGGCTTGTGATTATTATCAAAATGTTTGTGCCCTTTTCTGGATATATATTCTAAGGACTGAACAATATCAGTAAGATTGGCGAGAACCATGATATAGAAGTTACTACCTCGGACACTTGTCTCGTTCAAGTTCTTGATAAAGTAGAACAAGTGATTCCTCAACTCTTCAACCTCCTCTTCAAATTTCTCAACAAGCTTTTTGGTCTTTTTCAAACCCACAATATCCTGTGCCTCAAGGCCCATAATCACTTGTGAATAAATGGAGCCTGTTCTACCTAATGAAACAGAAATATTTTCAGCACTCTCATCAATAATTCCCTGTACCGTTCGGCTCGCAGACTTTCTAAGGGTTTTGTAATCAACCTTTCGGTTAACACTCTTTTTGTGATTGAGATAATTTCTAATAACCAAGAATGCAGCTACTATCAATAAAATTGCAATCGCCGCACCTTGTCCTAGATATATTAAATAGGTCAAAATACCCGCGAACGTAAAGGCTACCAAAGCTGTTGCAAACCAACCTCCAATCACCTTGAAAACACCTGCTACTCTGTATACCGCACTTTCACGCCCCCAAGCTCTGTCTGCTAACGAAGTACCCATAGCCACCATGAATGTCACATAAGTGGTTGAAAGAGGTAATTTCATTGAGGTCGCAATGGATATCAATATACCAGCGACAGCTAAATTGATGGAAGCCCTGATAAGATCAAATGCTGGAAGTTCTTTTGCTTTTTCCTCGGAAATACGAATTTCTTGATTTTCAAAGCTCTTCGTAACCCTATCGTTGAATGATTTTGGCAGAATTTTGGAAATCCCCTCAGACAATCGTGAAGCACCTTTAACAACAGCACGAGATAAGGTATTCGGTTTGAATTTTTCTTCTGCATCACCTTGACGAGATAGATTAATGGAAGTATCTGCTACGGTTCTCGCTTTTTTAGAGAACCATAAGGTTAGCACCATAATACCCCCGGCAAGCACCAAAAGCAAAGGTTCGGTTGGCACTTTTTTAGACAAAACCTCCATAGAAAATTCACTTGCTGCCACACCGGAAACAGACCAAGCCTCGTAACTATGAAAGGCAGCCATCGGAACACCAATGAAATTCACCAAGTCATTTCCCGCAAATGCCAGAGCCAAACCAAATGTACCTACACCAATAACCACATGTAGGGCGTTGATTTTCAAAACCTTATCTAACACCACAGACAATAATGTCCAAAAAGCCAGCATTATGCCAATAACCAAAAAGGTATTGTTAACCAGGAACTCTTTGATTTCCCCATAAAATGGCGTGCCTTTAAGACCCTTGTAGAAAATAAAGTAACCGATTGCTGTTAAACAGATTCCCGAAAATATGAAACCGAATTTCTCTGCCTTTTTCTCATACTTGAAGGAGAAAACAAAACGAGACAACCACTGAACCAACATACCGATGGTAAAACTAATTACGACCGACAGTAAAATTCCCGTGATAATGGTTATTGCCTTTTCCGTATTGATGTATTGGCCAAGGTTGGCTAGCGTTTGATCATCACTTAATCCGATTTTTATGAGCGCCATGGAAACAGCTGCGCCCAATAAGTTAAATACAATGGACACAGTCGTAGACGTAGGCATTCCCAATGTATTGAAGAAGTCTAAGAGTAAAATATCTCCAATCATCACGGCCATGAAAATGAACATGATTTCATCAAAAAAGAATTCACCGGGCATAAAAATACCCTTACGAGCCACTTCCATCATTCCACTAGAGAACACCGCCCCGATGAATATACCAAGGCTGGCTATGATCATAATATTTCTGAAGGAAATCGCCTTGGAACCAAGAGCCGAGCTCAAAAAATTTACGGCATCATTACTGACACCAACAATTAGATCGGCTATGGCAAGTATCGCCAATGCAACGATCATTAAGAGATAAATATTTTCCATTAGATGATGGGTTCAAATTTAAACTTCTTGTATTAAGGAAATGTTAATTGGGGAATTAAAAGTGCAAATCAAAACCCGTTCTGAATAATAATCCGGTTGCAATTCCCTCCTGAACAGTATACGAGAGGTCTGCTTGAACTTTAAGTTTATGCCCCTGAACATACTTACTCCAACCTATAGTGTACTGATTGGCATTTTTCATTCCAGCATATGGCTCAAATTGCACTTGCGTATACCTTGCCGCAAGTTCTACTTTTTTAGATACAAACACTCCCATTTGTAGATTCAACGCATCCCCATCAACTACAACATCTCCAGAAGGCAACCCAAAGGCATCCAATGCTATTGGATTCACGGAACGACGACGCGCCCATTCAAACATCCCCGAAATGCCTTTATATTTAAACATCCCGTCTACAAACTGGGTGGTAATATCTGTTCTGTAAAGGTTACTATTTACGTAATTCAGAAGTTCCATATACGACCCCATGGCCGAGCGTGTTTTTACGCCATCTTGGTTTAAGTTATAGGTATATGTCAACATCAACTTGGGTTTTGACTCTCTGTATGTCGCTGCTTGAATGTAATCACCTTTTTTGTGAAAAGCACCAAACGGGAACCATTCAACACGTGCAGTGTATTGCAATCCACCCTCGTTCCCTGTAGTAATATTTCGTCCCTCACCTTGAGTAATTGCAAATTTTTCCCTTGTCATCATTCCATTTCTAAACTTAGTCGTGTGTCTTAACTGAACACCCATATCACGATCTAGAGTAAACTGTTTGTTTAACAAGGAACGATCAATCAATTGTAAATTCCCAGAAGATACTACTCGTTCAACGTTACCTGGCATCTTGGTTTGGCCAGCCCAAAACTCCCATCCCTTAGCAAACTTCCACATAATCACCGCATCAAGAATGTATCTTGGAGCTCCTTTGGTATACTTATTGGCACCACTCATGTCATTGTTAGACAACCCAAATTCCATTTTGTATTTTACGTTAGGCGAATAGGCCCAACCATCGAACTTAAAACGAGCTCTCCTAATAAGAAATGAATGATCTGAAGAACTGAGTTCGTTACCATTAATTGCCGAATTCAATTCATAACGGCCTTGCATTCGTGGAGCAAATTTTACGCTGAACGTACTGTCAGAAGCCACATAATTTAGGAGCCCTTTCCCAAATGACGTTTGATCCACGTAAGTTTGAGCCTTAAGTGGAGCAATTGAATTCATTAAAATAAGTAGAAGAGGTGTTGTCTTGTAAAAGAGATTTTTTATTAAATATTGCATTTTTGTTTCTTTACGGTCACGAAATAAATAAGCCAATATTAACTCAGTGTTAACATTGGTGATTTTTATATAACGATTTTGACCACTTACGTTAACATTAACTTAACATTAAGCACATAAAATAATATATATCAATAATTTAGTTAAAATATTGATCATCATACTACAATATGTAGAGACTGAAAAAAAAAGAGAATCCACCTTATTTTTGTGCAATGTCGAGTACATCCATCATTCGGGATATTAGTTGGCTCTCTTTTAACGAGAGAGTGATGCAAGAGGCCAAAGATCGGCACGTGCATCTTCACGATAGGTTAAGATTCCTCGGCATTTTTTCGAATAATCTCGATGAGTTTTATCGTGTTCGCGTTGGGGCATTAAACAAGATGCTAGGGATAAAAAAAGGCAAAGCTAAATTTCATTTTGAACGCAACCCCGAACAGATCCTTCAAGAAATTCAAGACACCACCAAAAAACTACAGCGATCTTTTGATAGAACCTTTCAGCAAATCATCAAGGAAATGGGTGACCAACACCGCATATTCCTTAAAACAGAACGTCAGTTAAATAAACAGCAGAAAGCGTGGGTCAGAAATTACTTTGAGGAAAAAGTAAGAACCCAAATTGTGCCGCTCATGATTGAGAGTATGCCAGAGGCACCCATGCTCAAAGATAGACGCATATACCTCGCTTGCCTGATGGGAAGTTCTCAAAACCCCATGTTGCAGCGAAAAGCGCTTATCCAAGTCCCAGAAAAACAATTGGATCGCTTTGTGATTTTGCCCCACTCCAATGGGGAAACGCATATCATTTTATTGGAAGATATCATCCGTTTCAACCTCAAATACCTATTTGCACCTTTCGGATTTAACCGTTTTAAAAGTTACGTTGTTAAACTCACTAGGGATGCAGAGATGGATATGGATAACGACATCAACGCGGACTTGGTTGATGAACTCCGTAAAAACCTTAAACGAAGAACCAAAGGTAAAGCCACTCGTTTTGTATATGATAAACGAATAGACCCTCAGTTATTAGAATACCTTATTAAACGTCTGAATCTCAAGAAAAAAGACAACTTAATACCCGGCGCCCGAATCCATAACTTCCGTGCCTTTATGGATTTTCCTAAGGAGGTTTTTTATGATATCAAACCTAGACCCAAGCCGTTTGTCCACCCTTTGCTTAAGCAACCTTGTAGGATTATGGATGTATTGGAAAAGCGAGATGTCATGTTGCATTTCCCTTATCATTCGTTTTCGTCCGTTATTGATTTGTTACGAGAAGCCGCCATCGACCCCTCCGTTCAAAGTATCAAACTGACCGTATATCGTTTAGCAAAGGACTCAAAAATCATCAATGCCTTACTCAATGCCGTTAGAAACGGTAAGAAGGTCACAGTAATTGTTGAGCTTAAAGCACGTTTTGATGAAGAAGCCAATTTATATTGGAAGGGTGTATTAGAGGAAGAAGGAGTTAATGTTTTTGTTGGAGTCCAAGACATGAAGGTGCACGCAAAGATTTGCGTGATCACCAAAAAGGAATGGAATAAAACCATCAATTATGGTTTTGTAGGTACCGGAAACTTCCACGAAGGCACTGCCCAAGTATATGGAGATCATTTATTGATGACCACAAAGCCCGAAATCCTGGATGATGTACTCACCGTTTTTGAATGCCTAGAAAATGAGAATCCCAACTTAGACTTACTCAAGAAGTGCAAAGTGCTTATCACCTCCCCCCATAATATGCGGGATTACTTCATGAAAAAGATCCAAGAAGAAATCTCATCAAAAAGCAAGAATCCACATATTCTGATAAAACTAAACAGTCTGGTAGATAAAACCTTAATCAACCAATTATACGAAGCAGCCGAAAAAGGCGTAAAAATAGACATGTTGATACGTGGTATTTGCACAGCAAAACCTGCTCAACGACTATTCAAGAATAGATTCAAGGCCATCAGTATTGTAGATCAATACCTAGAACATGCGCGGATTTTTGTTTTCTCTCAAGATAAAGAACCGAATGTGTATATATCCTCGGCAGATTGGATGGTCCGAAATTTAGACCATCGCGTGGAAGTCGCTTGCCCCATATACTCCACAACCTTTGGAGAAGAATTGAAGGATATCTTACAAATACAACTCAAAGAAAACGTAAAGGCTCGAATGTTGGATAATCAGCAGCGCAATAAGTACGTAAAACGGGGGGAGAAGGAAAAAGTGTTTCGTTCGCAGTTAGAGATATACAATTACCTTAAAAGCAAGAAATACGACTAGCTTCCTTTGGCAGCAGATTTATGAATCACTTTCTCCGCCAGTATTTTGGCTAGACTGCCCAGCGCCAATCCCCATAATAAATCCAAAGCGAGTGATGTAATAAGGGTCACAAAAAAACCCAATAACTGCTCTGTTCCAATTTTCTTAAGTTCCATTAGCACCTTGGGACTCGCCAACTTTACTCCTACCATCACCAACATGGCTGCCAGTGCTGTTAATGGAATAACATGATTAAAAAATCCACTAAACAAAAGGAATACGAGTATAAATAAACCGTGAAAGGCATTGGAACGATGTGAGCGCGCTCCATTATGAATATTCGCTGTACTACGCGCCACTTCAGAAATCATGGGCAACCCACCAAATACAGACGACACCATATTGCCAATTCCCACCGCCCATAGGTCCTTATTTTTATCGGAATCTTTACCCTTGGTCATTCGATCCATTGCGCTTACGGTTAATAAGCTCTCCAGGGAACCGATAATGGCGAATAAAAACACATATTTGATAAACACCCATGGCTTTGCGAATCCCCCGAAAGAAATTGGTAAAGGCCAAAAATTACTAGAGTCACTAAACTTCAGTAGGTATTTATCTTCAAGCTGCAAATAATGCGCAGCAGGTATCCCAATGGCCATGACCAACAGCGGGCTAGGTATGGCCTTCAGTATAGGGTTGCTCACTTTCGACCATACCCACACCAACAAAATACTGAAAAAACCGATAAGGGAGACCCAAATCGATACATGATGCAATCCGTACCACAGGTTTTGGATTAAGTCAATCGGCTTAGATAAATGATGTCCACGTTCATCAAAGGCAGGGATTCCCATTAAAATGTACAGCTGCTTACTCAGTATCACCACTCCAATTGCGGCAAGCATCCCCTGTATCGCGCTAGGTGGTATTTTATTTACGTAATTGCCCCATTTTAACAGTCCAAAAATCACTTGAACTATACCCGATATAAAAATAGCACCTAAGGTCCATTGCCATCCAAGCATATGATTTTCACCGCCCATCTCATTCACCGAACCCAATACAATTACGATAAGACCTGCTGCTGGACCTTTGATGGTAATCTTTGCTCCCATAATCCAGGAGACCAATAACCCACCAACAGTAGCAGTCACCAATCCCATAATAGCCGGAAAACCGCTTGCCTCTGCAATACCTAAACTCAAAGGAAGGGCTAATAAGAAAACGTAAAAGCCTGAAGAGAGGTCCGATGTTAAGGAAGCCACTCTTTTCGATCGAGAAATAGAACCAACGGATTTAAACAAACCGAAGACAAAAGTAAGGCAGTAAATTGTTCTACTTGATGCGGAAATACATTTAACTTTTACACAATTTATTCGTAAAGCAAAATTGATTTTCTACTTCTAACCTACGCATTGTACATTCGTTTAAGTGATTATTGCTGCGATCGATATCGGCTCCAACGCCGCACGACTATTAATCAATAAGGTTATACGTCGAGATAATGAGACTTTATTTTCCAAGTTAAACCTTCTGAGGATCCCGCTAAAATTAGGTTTTGATGTATTCAAAAATCAAACCATTAGCGAAGAAAAAACAGAAATGTTTATTCAAACCATGTCCATTTTCCAAGACCTCATGAAGCTTTACCAAGTCGATCATTATCGGGCTTGTGCTACCAGCGCAATGAGAGATGCTAGCAACGGAAAAGAAATTTTAAAAAAGGTAAAAAAAGAGTTGGGGATGGAAATTGAGATCATCTCTGGGTTGGAGGAAGCAGAGATACTGAATGAGAACCATAAAAGCGCCAATCTCATTTCAGGAGAGAAGCAACTTTTTGTAGATGTTGGAGGTGGTAGTACAGAAATAACCCTGTACATCAAAAACGAAGTCGTTGAAAAAGAGTCATTCAACGTAGGAACCATCAGAATGATCAATGGTCCCATCCCAAATGAAGAATGGGAAAGGTTCAAATCTTTCATGAAAAGTAAAATCAAACCCATCAAGGGAATACAGGTTATCGGGTCAGGAGGCAATATCAATAAAGTATTCTCGCTCTCAAAAACCAAAGAAGGAAAAGCGGTACCGGCCCATTTCTTGAAATTTATTCATAAAGAACTAGAACCTCTGTCTATTTCAAAGAGAATGAAACGTTACAACTTGAGAGAGGATCGAGCGGCAGTTATTGTACCTGCTATGCAAATCTTTCAAAGTGTACTCAAGTGGGGCGGATTAGATGAAATCTATGTTCCCAAGATTGGATTGGCTGATGGCATTGTAAAAAAACTATATATCGATTTATCTAAAACCTCCTAATGGTATCAAAAAGAAGTCAATAATTGGCAGAAAACGTCCTTCCTATATAAATTACGCTCATGAATTTCCCCTATCAAATCAAAAACCTGGAACAATATCAGCAAGAATACAAACGCAGCTTGGATGATCCCTCTGGCTTTTGGGGAGATATTGCTGAACATTTTACCTGGAAGAAAAAATGGGACACCGTAGTTCAAAGTAAATTCCACCATGCTGACACTCGATGGTTTGAAGGCGCCCAATTGAACATCACTGAAAATTGCCTAGATCGACACCTAGCGGATAGGGGCGATCACACAGCTATACTTTTTGAACCCAACGATCCTAGCAAAAAAGTTCAGAAAATAAGCTATGCTGAGTTACACGAGCGAGTGATGGAATTTGCCTGGGTATTGAAGAATAACGGGGTAAAAAAAGGAGACCGGGTATGTATTTATATGGGCATGATACCTGAGCTTGCGATTGCCGTTTTAGCCTGTGCAAGACTTGGTGCCGTTCATTCTGTTATTTTTGGCGGCTTTAGTGCTCAGAGCATTTCAGATCGTATTGAAGACGCCCAAGCCAATTGCGTTATCACTTGCGATGGGGCAAATCGCGGAGCTAAAACCATTCCATTAAAGTCCGTTATTGATGACGCATTGGTTAGTTGCAATACGGTGAAAAAAGTGATAGTCTACGACCATATCCAAATCCCCGTGAGCATGATCAAAGGCCGAGACACTTGGTGGAATGAGGAAGTTGACAAAGTGCAACAATCGGGAAATACTTATTTCCCAGCTGAAAGTATGGATGCTGAAGACTTGTTGTTTATCCTTTACACCTCAGGCTCTACGGGAAAACCCAAAGGAGTAGTGCATTCTACGGCAGGATATATGGTTTGGGCGCATTACACGTTTGTAAACGTTTTTCAATATCAACCCGGTCAAGTGCATTTCTGTACCGCTGATATCGGCTGGATAACCGGACATTCATACATTGTTTATGGACCCTTGAGCGCAGGAGCTACCACCCTTATGTTCGAAGGAATTCCAACTTGGCCAGATGCGGGTAGATTTTGGGAAATTACAGATAAACACCAAGTAGATATTCTCTACACCGCGCCTACAGCAATAAGAAGTTTAATGGGATTTGGAAAAGAACCACTTCAGGGCAAAGACCTATCTACCTTAAAGGTTTTAGGTACCGTTGGCGAACCCATCAACTCAGAAGCTTGGCATTGGTACGATAAAGAAATCGGAAAAGAAAAAACACCCATCGTGGATACTTGGTGGCAAACCGAAACCGGTGGAATCATGATATCAAATCTTGCCGGAGTCACCCCATCCAAACCTACCTATGCCACCCTACCATTACCTGGTATAGCTCCCGAGTTAGTCGATGAAAACGGGAATGTTATTGAAGGAATGGATGTGAGCGGAAACCTTTGTATTTCAAAACCTTGGCCTGGTATGATCAGAACAACCTACGGCAATCACCAACGGTGTATCGAAACCTATTTCTCTGCATATAAAGGCAAATACTTCACAGGAGATGGCTGCCTGAGAGATGCAGAAGGCATGTACCGAATCACAGGCCGTGTAGACGATGTTCTGAATGTTAGTGGCCATCGAATCGGCACCGCAGAAGTGGAAAATGCAATAAATATGCACGAAGGCGTTGTGGAAAGTGCAATTGTGGGATATCCCCACGATGTAAAAGGGCAAGGCATCTATGCTTATGTTATTTTTTCTGGTGACACTTCTAATCCTGATTTATTAAAAGGAGATATCCTTCAAACGGTGAGCCGACTCATTGGGCCCATTGCTAAACTAGATAAAATCCAATTGGTTTCTGGACTACCCAAAACACGGAGTGGAAAAATCATGCGGAGAATCCTTCGAAAGATTGCGGAAGGAGAATCTGATAAAATTGGAGACACTTCTACCCTCTTAAATCCAGAGGTTGTAGATGAGATACTTCTAAACTTTATTTAGATAGGCTTATTCTCACCGCTCGCAAAACATTTATTGTCATTACAACATAACGCCCAGCCTCAACATATAGCCCTTATTAATCGGGGCAATCGCTTGCAATGCCTTTTCGTAATGCAGATAATAATAATTGAATGATAATTGAAAATTTTGTGTAATGTCGTAGGTTGCTCTAAAAAATGTATTCCATCTGAGGTCTTCAATACTTCCAATGGTTCTAATATCTCCCTGAAAAGTTACTTCTGCTGACACATCAAATTTCTGAGCTAAGCGCTTCGCAGACTTGATATACCCATAGTACCTAAACTGTTCGGAATTACCTTCGGAAGCGATGCCATATATTTCTTGATAATTGTCGCTGTATTTCCAGTATTCATCCTGATACATAACACCCAGTGCAGAATAGAAGTCAAAGCCTTTTTTCTCTAGGATTTGATACCGCATATTGGCTCCAATATACTTTCGATTCAAATAACCGCTCAGTGCATCATACCAATGATAATGGGCAAAAAGCCCAACCAACCGTATGATATATGTACGATGCACTTAGTAATACGAAGTTAAGCAATTCTATATCTCTCTATCATCGTTCTACTTCTTGTAACTTATTTAGATAAAGAGTCCATCTAAAAGATGTAAATTAGGGGTACGTATGGAATATTTAATTGTCGCCATTTGCCTAACCAACCTGATTTTTATTGGTCTTTTCTTTGTAAAAAACGGTGGGGAAAAAAGCCACTTAACCCAAGAGATGAGGGACTTTTTCCGTGAGGAATTTAGAGATAACCGAACGGAATTAAATCAATCTCTTTCTACGAATCGCGAGGAAAATAACAAATCCATTGACCGCTTGACCAAGCAACTAGAAACTAAGCTTAACCACATAAACGATGGAATGTTAAAAAGCTCAAAGGAAAGTCGGGAGGAGATAAAATTTGCCATTCGTGAATTCAATGATGCCTTCCAAAAAAACATCGAAACATTCACCAGAGCTCAGGAATTGAAATTTGACGCCATGGCAGAGAAACAAGACAAACTCGTAGAATCTACCGGAAAAGAACTTGATAAGATGAGGGAAACCGTAGATGAGAAGCTTCAAAAAACATTAAATGAGCGATTGAGCAAATCATTTGAGCAGGTAGGCAGACAATTGGGAGATGTACAAAAGGGATTAGGCGAAATGCAGAATTTAGCTCAGGATGTTGGTGGGTTGAAACGTGTTTTAAGTAATGTAAAGATGCGAGGAGGATTTGGAGAAATTCAGTTATCCATGTTGTTAGAAAACCTACTTGCCCCCGATCAGTATGAGTCTAACGTAAAAACTAAAAATGGGAGTGATGCCATTGTAGAATTTGCTGTAAAACTCCCTGGTTCAGATGAGAGCGGCGATACGGTTTGGTTACCCATAGATGCTAAGTTCCCTAAAGATGCCTATGAACAACTTCAAGATGCTTATGATAAAACTGAAAGTACGGAAATAGAAGCCGCTCAAAAGAATCTAGAACAAACCATTAAAAAAATGGCAAAAGATATCTCCGAAAAATATTTAGATCCACCCTACACCACAGACTTTGGTATTATGTTTCTTCCATTTGAAGGGATCTACGCTGAGGTCATACGCAAGGCCGCATTACTAGAAGATATCCAACGAGAATATCGCGTAGTTGTCACCGGTCCTGCTACCTTAGGCGCTATACTCAATTCGCTGCAAATGGGCTTCAGAACTCTAGCCATCCAAAAAAGAAGTTCTGAAGTTTGGAAAATTTTAGGATCCGTTAAAACTGAGTTCAACAAATTTGGTGGCATACTTGAAAAAGCCCAACGCAATATTCAGACCGGATTAAATCATTTAGACCAAGTAAGTGGAACACGGACCCGTGCCATTCAACGAACCCTTAGAGAGGTCACAGAGTTAGACCAACCTGGAGAAAGCCTGATTGAAGGATCAGATGAAACACAAAACGATGTTGAATAAAAAAGGGGCCGATGGCCCCTTTAAATGGATTGCTTTAATTACCCGTTACTTATCAATTGATCCGAGAACACGCTTCATGAAACCATTCAACGCGTCTTTCTTGGATGTGCCATCTTCCATCGCCTTTTGAACCTCTAACGCTCCGTAAAGGTTAGAAATCAACTCGCCTATCACGTCCAATTCTTCATCTTTAAGGCTTGGTAATTCCGTTAAATCCTCCAAGACTTGGATGGTCTCTTCAAGGAAGTCCGCGTCGTTTTTCTCAACGAACTCGGTTAGATGTTTGATTACAGGTATTTTCATTTTAAGCTATTTCTGATACTAAATCCGCCAACATATCTGCTTTATTCGTTTGAACTTGGTTTACCAATTTACCATCAACGAATGCAGCAAACGTTGGAAGATTTGAAACATCTGCTAGTTTGCGCGACTCAGGATTCTTCTCAGCGTCAATAATCACAAAAGTGATATCATCGTTTTCTGTTGACATACGCTTAAATTTTGGTTTCATGATTCGGCAGTTGCCGCACCATGAAGCAGAATACTGCACCATCACTTTGGCGTTGTCACTCACCATGTTTTGTAGTGTATCGGTATCCAGTTCAAAAAGCATAGGTAATGATTAGTGTGATTTCAAATAGTCAGCTACACCGTCACGGGTTTCATTCATCGCATCTGCACCTTCTTCCCAGTTAGCCGGACAAACCTCGCCCTTCTCCTGAACGTGGGTGAAGGCATCGATCAAACGCAAGTATTCATTTACGTTACGACCTATAGGCATGTGGTTAATTGACTCGTGGAATACACTTCCTTCCTCATCAATTAGGTAAGTTGCTCGATATGTTACATTATCCCCCTCGTAGATCACGGTGTCTAATTCTTCATCGTAATCAGAAGAACTTATATCTAGTATATCTAACACGCTAGATAGGTTACGATTAGAATCAGCTAAGATTGGGTAAGTTACCCCTTCAATTCCACCGTTGTCTTTTGATGTGTTCAACCAAGCAAAATGAACCTCAGCGGTATCACATGAAGCACCAATTACCATGGTGTTTCTTTTTTCAAACTCAGCTAATGCTTCTTGGAAAGCGTGAAGCTCAGTTGGGCATACAAAGGTGAAATCCTTTGGATACCAAAACAACAATACTTTTTTCTTGTTTTTGGTTGCTTCTTCAAATACATTAATGCTAACGGTATCGCCCATTTCGGACATTGCATTTACCGCGATGTTTGGGAAATTTTTTCCTACGAATGACATGATAAAATTATTTTTCTAAATCTTTCACAAAGGTACAACCACATCCCCTTAAATGTTCATTTCTAATGTATCTAAAGCGATAGTTTATCGAACAACTGTTTCATCCCTCTATACAAATCATTTGTCATTTTTTTAACACAAACGCTATGCATTCCGCGTATTTTTGAATGCTATTCAATATGGAAACCAACAACTCCAAAAAAACACTCATACGTTCTATCCTTTTAGGCGTTGCAGTGATCCTGCTTGGGACGTTTATTTCAAAAAAACTTTCTAGTCCAAAAGGCCCAAGTAAAACCAACATTTCGTTTAGAGAATCGAGCGTTGAAGTATTCCCTTCTTTTTGGGATACCTATCAGGTTTCTTTGGAAAGCAGCGGAAGACTGAAAGCCGCAAATCGTTTCGATGTTTTTACTGAGGTAACGGGAAAATTGAATAACAACTCATTTCGAGAGGGTAATAAGTTCGGAGCGGGATCCGACCTATTGGTTATCGAGAATAGGGAATTCAATGCTCAATTAAATGCTTCAAGAAGCAGCTTCCTTGGATTATTGAGTCAATTGCTACCCGACATTTCAATTGATTACTCAGATGAATACGATGCATGGAATACCTACACAAGTAATATTTCTGTTGAAAGCCCCCTACCTGATCTACCAAGTATCAATAATCAGAAATTAAAAAAATTCCTTTCTGGACGTGGGCTTCTAAATCAATATTATCAAATCAAAAGTCAAGAAGTACGCCAAAGCAAATACCAAATCAAAGCTCCATACCAAGGCGTACTTACAGAGGCAACCATACAACCCGGAGCCTTGGTTAGAGCGGGTCAAAAAGTAGGCGTATTTGTAGAACCTGGAGTATACGAGCTAGAAGCCTCCATACCAGAGAACCAACTTACTTATCTGCGCGCCGGTCAAAAAGTGCAATTGAATTCGAATTCTCGAAATTATTGGGGTAAAGTGGTGAGGATTAACCAAGTGGTTGATGCTCAAACCCAAATGATTAAAGTTTATATCCAGGTTAAGTCAAAAGAATTGAAAGAAGGACAATACATGTCCATCAAAGTTGAAGGAAATAAAGTTAATCAATCCATGCGCATTCCACGAAAACTAATAAATAACGGAAAGCTATGGGTGGTTTCAAAAACTGACTCAACCTTGTATGCCCAACCAATAAAAATTGAATCTATCGAAGCGGAATATGCCGTTATTTCTCACATGGATACGGGTTTATGGCTTGTGAATCGACCCATATCTGGGGCATTCTCAGGTATGAAAATCACTCCACAGTTAATGGCTTCAAAAGATTAAACCGTGAAGAGACTGATTTCTTATTTTATTAAGTATCCTGTTTCGGTAAACACGATGCTTACCCTCATTGCGGTTTTTGGCTTCATCGCCTACACTAAGATGACGGCTAGTTTCTTCCCCATTGTCGAAAGCCGGATAGTAAATGTACAACTGATATACCCTGGTGCTGCACCCGAGGAATTAGAAGAAGGCGTTGTACAACTGATCGAGGAAAAATTACAAGGGGTTAGCGGCATTGAAAGAGTCACTTCCAAGAGTAAAGAGAATTCGGCAACCGTAAATGTTGAAGTTGAAAAAGGCTACAATACATCCACTGCATTAGAGGACATAAAAAACGCGGTAAATGCCATCAATAATTTCCCAAGCGACTTAGAAAAACCGATCGTTTTCTTGGTCGAGAATAGCTTTTTTACCATTAAATACGCCATATCCGGATCAAATATTGACCTGAAGGCCTTGAAATCCTATGCCAGAAGAGTGGAAAAAGACCTACTCGCCTCGGACGGTATATCAAAGGTTGAACTAGCTGGTTTCCCTCAAGAGGAAATAGAAATCACCTTCGATGACATTGCGTTAAGGCGCTATAATTTAACATTGGAACAGGCAGGACTTTTGATCAGAAGTTCGAATATTGATATTACAGGAGGAAGCATCAAAACCGAAGACGAAGAACTATTGATACGCAGTAGAAATAAAGGTTATTATGCAAAAGAACTTCAAGATTTAGTAATCCTCAAGACCGCAGAAGGTTCACTACTTCGACTAAAGGACATAGCCGAGGTTCGTGATCGTTGGTCCGATGACCCAAATCGCATTCATGTGAATGGAAACCCTGGTGTTGAAGTCATTGTTCAAAGTACCGACCGTGAAGACATTATAAAAAATGCTGCCTATGTAAAGGACTACATGAGCGAGTTTGAGAAACTGCATCCTCAACTTCAAACCACTCTAATTAGAGATCAATCCAAGACACTAAACGAACGTAAAGAATTGCTCTTTGAAAATGGCTTAATTGGGATGATACTCGTTTTGCTATTGCTATCCATGTTCCTAAACATCCGTATTGCCTTTTGGGTTGCTTTAGGCTTACCCGTTTCGTTCTTAGGTATGTTTGTTTTGGCCTTGTATGTGGGTGTCACTATCAATGTCATTTCACTATTTGGAATGATTGTCGTAGTTGGTATTTTGGTAGATGATGGCATCGTGATCTCTGAGAATATTTACTGGCACTATGAAAAGGGTAAAAATGCCATACGTGCAGCTGTAGACGGAACAATGGAGGTTATTCCAGCAGTATTTTCTGCGATTTTAACAACCATCGTTGCGTTTAGCTTTTTCTTTATGGTGGATGGGCGTGCGGGTGATTTCTTTTCTGAATTATCTACCGTGGTTATAGCCACTTTGGTTGTATCGTTAGTAGAGGCATTAATCATTCTCCCCGCTCACTTAGCACATTCCAAAGCGATGTCTAATCGGAAGCCCAAAAAGAATCTCTTGGAAAAAGGTACAGATAAAATGATGTACGTGATGAGGGATAAATTGTATGCTCCGGTTTTACGTTTTGCCTTGAACCATCGCTTATTTGCCTTTTTAGCCGTGGTTGCATTAATGATCATTACCGTTGGTGGAATGAAAGGTGGCCTTATACGATTTACATTCTTCCCAAATTTAGAGCGTAATGAGGTGCCCGTAGAGTTAAGTATGCCCGCAGGAACCCGTGAAGATATCACCGCAGACCGACTGTTCAGGATAGAAGAAGCGATCAATCGGGTAAATGATCGCATCAAAAAAGAAAAGGGAACAGAAGAGGGAGAAGTCATTAAAATTGAACGCAAACTTGGTCCGAATACCAATGATGGAAGCGTTAATGCCATCTTAGTTGGTAGCGAATTCCGAGATCATAGTAGCATGGAATTGGCGAATATGTTCAGAAATGAACTCGGGCCCATGGATGACGCTGAGAAACTCACATTTGGTAGAGCTTCTGCTTTTGGGAAACCGGTATCGGTGACCCTCCTCGGAGAAAATACCGACGATCTAAACCAAGCCAAAGTCGAGTTAAAAAAAGCCATGCGGGATATACCCGAACTCAAAGACGTGATTGAATCTGTTCAAACTGGAAGACGTGAAATCCATTTAAGTTTAAAGGACAAAGCATACGCACTAGGTTTCACAGAAGCCCAAATCATGGCTCAGGTTCGACGCGGATATTTTGGATATGAAGCACAACGTCTTCAACGGGGACGAGATGAGGTTAAAATCTGGGTACGCTACACAGAAAATCAACGTAAAACCATTCAGCAATTAGAAGATATGCGGATTAAAACCAGCAATGGTCAGGAAATCCCTCTTCATGAATTGGCAAAATTAAGCATTCAACGCGGAGTGGTAGATATTGATCACTTGGACGGACAAAGGCAGGTAACCATAGAAGCTGAAGTGAGCAACAAAGATGTTTCAGCTCCATTGGTCATTGCTCAAATCAAAGAGGAGATCATTCCTCCGCTCTTGAATAAATACCCAAGTATTTCTCCCTTGTTTGAAGGGCAAAACCGTGAAGCGGCTAAAACTCAAGCATCTGCAAAGTTTGCCTTACCCTTTGTACTGATTACTATTTTAGCCATCATTACATTTACGTTCCGCTCATTTGCACAAGCCCTCATCATACTGGTCATGCTTGTACCTTTTAGTTTAATTGGTGTGGCATGGGGACATTACATCCACGGTCAACAATTGAGTATCTTGAGTTTCTTGGGTATTGTGGCATTGATAGGAATCATTGTAAACGATAGCCTGGTGCTTGTTGGAAAGATGAATAGTTTTCTGAAGGAAGGGATGACCTTCAAAGAAGCTGTTTTCCAATCTGGATACGTGAGGTTCCGCGCAATATTCCTCACCAGTATGACCACCATCGCAGGACTTGCACCACTGATTATGGAGAAAAGTTTCCAGGCGCAATTTTTAATACCTATGGCGATATCTGTAGCCTATGGAATTGGGATTGCTACGATTCTCACCTTGATTATGTTACCAGTATTCTTGTCTGCCTGGAACGACGCTAAACGTTTGGCGCTTACGATTTGGAACGCAGGAGAAAAACCAAGTGCAGAAGAAGTAGAACCCGCAGTAAAAGAATTAAAAGCAGAAAGTTATGACTTGGAAGATTAAGATTTTCACCATTGTTATGGCTTCGGCCACATGGGTATCGAACGCACAAGATACCTTAACACTTGAGAAAGTAGTAGAGAAGACCTTAAGCGCAAATCTTGATGTTCAAATCGCGCAAGTCCAAATTCAACAATCTTCCAACTTGGTGTCTTTAGGTCAAGCAGGTTTCTTCCCGAGTATAAGTATCGGAGGAAATGCTGCTTACAGTAACAACAATACCAATTTAGAATTCGCAGGCGGGCTTCCTCCTGTTGAACGCAATGGTGCGGTAAATACTTCTCTTGGAGGAAACATTGGTATCAATTACACCCTCTTTAACGGCCTTGGTCGCGTTTACAGCTACAGAAGATTACAGACCCAACAAAGTCTATCAGTGGTTCAAGCAAAACTTGTTTCCGAAAATGCCGCTTTGGAAGCCATCAATCGTTTTATAAATGCCCAGCAAGCAAAGGCAAATGCCAAACTCGCAAAGGCAAATCATAAGATTTCAATGGAACGGCTGAACTACTCACGTAAAGCATTTGCAAATGGCTCCAATAGCAAACTTGATTTATTAACTGCAGAAATTGATGCCATAAATGATTCACTACTTATGATACAAGCTGAATCTGCCTACAACAAAGAAATCTTTGCTCTGAACGTTAGCTTGGGTAATCAGCCAGAATCAGCCTGTTTAATTAGCGCCAATGTCCCAGTGCCCGTACTTGAAACATCGGATGAACTATTAAAAAAAGTGACGGATAACAATACCGCAATCATCATTGCAGGACTTAGTAAAAAACTAACGGAAAACCAGCTCAAACTCAGTAAAAGTCAACAATTACCTAGCCTTAGCATGAACGCTGGTTATGGATATCAGTCCTCACAGAATGGGGCTGGGATTATCCTCTCACAAAACACCTTAGGTGTGAATACTGGTCTGAATTTAAGTATGCCCATTTTTAACGGTAAACAGCTAAGCAATGCCATCAAAAATGCGACATTAGATGTTCAAAAAAGTAGCTTCGAAAAAGAAAAAGCATCCCTCTTAGCTAAGCAACTGATGCTAGAAGCGCTTCAAGATCAAACCGTTTTAGAAGTACAAATTACCAATTTAAATAAATCACTTCAACTCGCGGAACAAGGGCTTAACAGAGCCAAAGTTGCCTACCAAAGTGGTCAATTACGATTTATTGAATTAAGAGCCGCCCAAACCAATAAACTTCAAGCCGAAACTGGTTTATTGAATACACAAATGAACCTCATACGCATTCGATATTCTATCAAGCGTTTGATGGGTGAATTAATATAACTACTCCCTAATGAGCCAACCTGTAATGGGGATCGGTTCGCATCAACCCGTCTACGTATTTTGAGGATTTGGACAAACTGTATGGCAAAAGGTCATTTACTATAGGATGATCTACACTGCACTTTAACTCAACAATCGCATACTCCAAGTCTTTAGCAGAAATACCAGTAATGAGATTCGTATAGCTCATTTCCGTATCGATCGTTAATCTTATTTGCTTATCGGCCGTTAATAAATACCTTCTTGCGTAACGGTTTTCTAATGTCGCTCTGTACCTCCCTAAGAGTGGTTTTAAGTCTGCTTCCTTCTCCATCCATTTAGCACGAGCATCTTGAAACACCCTTCGTATTTCTTCTGTATTGCTTCGACGGTACACACCTAGCTTTTGCGTGTGCTTTCGATTCACATCTTCCTGTTTGATTTTGAACTCACCCGTGATTTTTAGCTCACCCAAAGCATCACCATACCAGCGCATGCGCATTTTTTGCCGCCTACTCACACCCTCTATATTTTCATTCAGGTGGTGCAGATTGAATGTATCGGCATAAATATTATTGACATAACGAGGATGATATATAGGTTGCAACCCTTTTGACTCCACGCGAGCTTTAAGCCATTCAAGTTCTTCCATCGGAATCAAATACTTCTTCTCATACCGAAAATCATTTCCCTCTACAGGTATTGACGGCCAAAGGCCTTTCCACCATTTATTTGATTGTTGCTCTGCCATAATCTGCTCCGTACAACTTATTTCTAACATCCTCAGAATACCTTAGTTCTTCGTCCTCAGACTGAATGTTAGACTTATGTTCAATCAGATAATTAAAACCCGATATTTTTTGTTCGGATGAAAAAGAAGAAGGACCATATTCCGGCTTTTTTTGGAAAACAGCAATATCCAAATCAACTTCACCATACTGAGTTTGACTTGAATACAACTGACTTTGATCTTTAGAAACCAAACCAATGGCTGCTTTTTCAATCCGACAAGTATCCACCTTAAAATTACTTCTTTCTCCTGCCGAAATAGCCTTATCACCTATGCGATTAAATTCACAAACCTTGATACTTATATCACTGCCTGAACCGTCAATCCCATCATTCCCCACATCTAAAAAACGACATGCGGTAACCCTACCATTTGAAAAGTCTGAATCCAACGCATCACTTAATATTTCTTGAAATGCACAATGGGTAAAGTCGAATGAAGGACAGTCAAAAACATTTACAAAGTCATCTCCCTTTTGATTACCTATGAATGAACAATTAGAAAAAATTATGTGAGGCGTTCGGTGAACCGTAATGGAGGATGGCGTCTGCCAGAAACCTTCGCTCCAATTTCGCAAATATTTGAAATGTACATGGGTCAACCGCTGTGTATCTGAAGATTCGATAAACAGACTTCCACTTCTTTTATCCAAAGAATAAAGCACAATGGGTTGTTTTTTATTACCATTTGCAATGAGCTGTCCATTAATCAAAATCTTGCCTCTATCAGAAAACTCAATTTGGGTTCCAGGCTTTAGGATCAAGGTCTGATTTTCTGGAATCACTACTTTACTTCTAATCTCTATTTTCCCATCCCAAATCACTACATCCTTTTCTTTTTCTTTTGGGAAAATGAACTTCCCTTGCGAATAAAATTCAATCCTTCTCTGAAGCCGTTCAATAAACACGTCGAACTCCTTTTTTTGAGGTTCACCTAACAATAATTGAGGAACTGAAAAATTAGTAAGTGCTTGTCCTGTCTTTATACCTACCCTATTGATTTCGAATTTTAGACGGGATTCAAAATCAGGGTCCTGTGCTTTCAACCATTTTATATATTCATGCCCAAAAAATCCTTCCTTGTTTGGGAATAATACGTCTGTAATTTGATCAACGTTCATCTTTTCAAATGGTACATTCACATTTAGATCTGTGTACATACCTACTTCCCTAACCGTTGGTTCTAATTGATGGTTTACGGGGTTGTAATACCAATGTAAATTGATATCAATTAAATGATGCCAACTTCCAAATACCGTACCAATAGCCATGGCTCCAATGAACTTTTTATAATCCACCATTTTGAAAATCAACTCTGGATTTTGCTGAAATCCATTCAAAACCAACGACTCAAAACGTGTATTTTTCAAGGAATCCTTCAAACTTGAATTCAGCTCAAACGGAATATTCATTTCTTCCAATCCTGGGATTTGCCTTAACGGTCCCATAAATCCGGTTTCGAACAAATAGCTTTCTCTCCGTTGATTACTTTCGATGAAGAATTTGTCTAGTTTCTCTTCCAACAGCATATGAACCGCTTTATTTTTCCTAAACACAACCACAACGGGCTTGTATCGTATTTGCATGCCTGAATAAAGTTCTGAAAATAAGCGATTGGCCAAGTCGTCGATAAAATAACCTCGAGTTTCCGGCAGAAGTAATCGGAATGATTTTTTTCCAAACAACCGATGGCCTCCTTTGAGCTTTACCTTCATAGAAAACCGATCCAAACTAGGATGGTGATCGCGATTCATTCCCATCATACCAATTTTTGCACGATGCCATTTTTCTCCTTTTTGAGAAATCAATTTTACCCTTCCGCTATAGTTATTCTTAGACTCTAACCAAGGTTGTTGGTCAATACGCTGTTTGTTTTTAAAATAGGAATTCCATTCATCCGACAATGCCACAAATGCTCCGGCCTCCATATCCACCTTGAGCGTATCAGATGGAGCGGTTCCATATTTTTCACCAATGGCATCTCTGCGTATAGATGAGTTGAAGTAATCGTATTCAAACGTTTGTTTAACCCAAGTAAACAAGTGTTGTTGGTATTTAAAATATCCGAGGGACTCAAGCGCGAATATCCCGAACGCTAGTAGCACAAAGATTTGTACCGACTGCTTCTTCGTATTTCGCTTAAATCGCATCGTTAAACCGCACTCTGCGTAAGCCTAACCGAAGCGTTCATGGCCTCTGAGGCTCTAATTATTCCTTCTATTTTTGGAATCAAATTCACTTGAGCATCTTCTATTCGAAAGACCAATCGGTAAGAACCGCTTTCGTTACTATAATGGCTTAATGATTCTATTTCGTTAAGTCCTATTAACTGCTCTAATACTCCTTGAGCTATGTCTGCATTATCTTGCTCAAACTCGATGACTAAAAAATCTTGATGAACCCAGTCTTGTTTTTTCGAACCTTGATGTCGAATGATGGCAATAATGGCAAAGACTAATACCGCTAAACTACTGAGCACAAATTGTTCAGCCGCTAAAGAAATAGCAATGGCTGTTAAGGCCAATAGAAAAATAATCTGTTCTGGCTCTTTGATGGCCGTTCTAAATCTAATGATGGATAACGCTCCTACTAATCCTAATGATAACGCCAAGGAAGATTTGATGGTAGTGATAATAAGGAAGATAGAAATGGCATAATACATAAACTGAGAGGCGAATAACCTTCGATTGGAGGCCACCAAAGCAAACCGACGAAACAACTGCTGCATCACCGCTGTGTATACCAACAGCAGTACAAGTCCTATACCCCAATTGGCGTAGTTGATTGCGCCAATAAGCTCTACGTCTTTCAACAAATCTTCCATAATCGGTACGAAATTATGGAAAAATTAACTCTTGATTATCGAATCATTGCGCTTTAATAAGCGCGGTGAATACGCTCGTACTCTTCAATACCTAATTTTACACGGCTATTCATGGCGTCTTGGAATCTATTTTTCAGTTCTAAACGAGCCTCTTTAGCGCATGTTATTCGAGCCGCTAATACCTTCGATTTTGATCCTGAACCGTACGCCATTTGAAGAATCTCCGACTGCTCCCCCTCTGATTGAGCGATAAAACTCATCAAAGAGAAGAAGATAGATGCAGTGTACATATTACCAAGTTCTGCCGACAACCATTCACCAGAAGCAATCCTTTGTTCAGCAAATCGCTTGTATATATCGGTTTTAGAAACCCCTTTCAGCCATTGTGCAAACTCTTTTGAATTCTCTTCTGGAACCTCCCCTATTTGGTTGACAATATCTTTCAAATCCTCACTCTTTTTAAGCACGTGTTCGAACCAATAATGGATCGCGATTTTTCTACCTTGATAACAAAATGGCAGGTGAAATACCCAACCCTCAAAGTTTTGGATATCCGAATCGCCTTGGTTTAGGAATCGATTTAGTGCATTGCCCATTCGGTCTTTATAACATTTGTTGGAATACGCTCCATTATAAACCGGCTCCTTTCGCAAAACAGGAATATAATCCCCAGGAATAGATCCGATTCCGTTCAGCGCTCCTTCATTTCCGTTTCCGTCATTGGGAGATTCGGTTGGATTGAGCCAAGCATTTAGACCTGCCTGAGCATCATCATCGAGATTTAATTGTTGACTGATATCATTGGCAATATCTTCCTTTTTGATTTTCATCAATGGTTTGAAAAAGTCAAAATCCGCTTTCGTATCTACACCCACGATGGAGGAGTATTCAACGAGACGAGGATTATTTTCGATTAGATAGGCCATGGCACCCGCACCTTGAGTGTATTCTCCACCGCTATTTAAATCATATTTTGCAATATCCGCTGCCACTACAATGCATTTACGAGTAGGATTGAGTCTTACGTAATCGATGCAATTGTGTAAAGCATCAACTGCTCCGATACAAGCAAAGGTTAAATCTACTACATCAATATGAGAGTAATCAAAATCAAACCGTTTAGATAGTGTATTCAGACCATAAGTAACGGAGGGTTTTGCACCATCTATAGCGCTTTCAGTTCCTAAATAAATGCGATCCACATCTTTTAAAAAAGAATCGAGCGTGTCACCATGATTAGCACTATTACGCCATAAATCCTCGAGCGCATTGGCAATCAGTACATCTATGGTTTCATCCTCTTTACAGACCGCCATTTTCTTGAGGCCTAGACCTTTGGTTAGTTTATCGGGAATAATACCTCTTGCCTCTGCAAGTTCGTTAATGTCTACATATGATTGTGGTATGGAAAAGCCAATTTGACTGATTCCGACGTTGTGATAAGGAATTGAAGAGTTTACCATAAAAAACACTAAGATGAAATAACCAAAGTGAGGTGGGTAATGTTTTGATATTTCACCAATTAATATGTACAACCACTTTAAAACCTTAACTTTGCACGACGAAAGTAAATATTTAATACGACTGCGATTACAGAAATAGATTTATGGCCAAATCCCAAACCACATTCTCAAAAAAGGAAAAAGAAAAAAAACGACTTCAAAAGCGCCGCGAAAAAGAAGAAAAAAGAGCACAGCGCAAACTTGATAACAACAAGGGTAAATCATTGGACGATATGATTGCCTATGTTGATGAATTCGGAAACATCGTGGATACTCCACAAGATCCAGAAGAAAGAGAAGAGATAAATCCTGAGGACATCTCAGTGAGTGGTTACCAAGCACCAGAAACGAAGGTGAGCAATATTCGTAAAGGTACAATGACGTATTACAACGAAGATAAAGGTTACGGATTCATTCACGACCAAAAATCTCAGCAGCGTGTATTTGCCCATGTGAATAATTTCACCGAGCAATTCAAAGAGGGTGATTTCTTGTACTATGAAATCCAAACCAGCCCCAAAGGTGATTCTGCCATTAATGTGCGCAGAACCGAGGAAATGCCTGAGGAATAGAAACATTAACTAAAAGAGTAAAATAAAAACGCCCCAAAATGGGGCGTTTTTATTTTAGGGTAGATAAATATTTAGACAGAAGTCTTTAATTCTCCATTCTTGGCGACATAGAATAATCCTATAATTGGAAGTAAACTAACAATCATCAAAGGAATTGGAGGATGCGCAGAAGAACCCGTGATTAAGCTAATAAAATCTGGGAGTGTCCAGGCTAAGTGTAATATCCCTAACAAGAATGTTGCTGTCTTTAATGAACTCAATTCTTTCAATCTCATAGCGTAGATTGTTGAAGCCAAATAACCGGCCATGATGAATGCAAATACAAAGAGCATGGTATCTAGAATAGCTATTGCACCCGCATTTTGAGCAAGGCCTTCGATACCCATATCAGCTATCATCATTTCTTTCATTTCACCGCCACTCATCGCAAGAAATAACGGAATAGACTGCACAAGATCTAAGATTAATGTTAGGATTAAAATGTTTCTAAAGTTTTTCATAGTTGTAATTTGCTTGTTGTGATATAATTTGATTTTTATGATTATTACCTTAATTCTGGTCTGATATTTTTCTCATAGAAATTAAGCTTAATGCTATAAATAAACCGAAAAGTACAAGCGCAGGAATAGGTGGTTGTAGTCCTGGCCATTGAGCCATCGCATTAAATGCCTGTAATAACACAACAACACTCATGGCAATAATTCCTTTGAAAAGATTCACGGCAAAATCTCCTGAGCTATTTCTCAATAATAGTACCATAATACCCACACCGAGGGCCACAGAAGCCAATGCTTGATGCATAGCTGTTCCAACATCCAAGGCCTGTTTAGATAATTCAATTCCAGCAAAAGCTTGAGATGTAATTTGTTCTGCACCTAGGAAAAACCCAATTCCTTGAAGCGTTAATAATCCACCAATTATGGACAGAGATAAATTTGTTTTCATAGATTAATTTCTTAGTTAATACACCTTCAAGGTAGGTAAATAAATATTATTATATTATTAATTTTCAACTTGTTAAGGAAAAAAAATAAGTCATTAAACAGGAGGTAATTACTGTTTAACAAAATCGGCTCAAGGGTCTACAATTACTTTCCGATACAGAAACTGCTGAATATCATACTTAACACTTCCTCGTTGTCTATTTCGCCCGTGATCGAGGCAAGCTCCTTGATTCCAGTCCTTAGGTGAAAGGATAGCAAATCTCCGCTCAAGCCCATTTCCATGCCATCAAGAATTTGTTGAAGTTCGTTAGAACAGGCAGCCAATGAATGGGAATGACGGGCATTGGTCACGATGGTTTGATCTGATATGCGCCGAACGTCTTCGGTAAATTGCGATGCCAGTTGTCTCCTCAACTCAGATACTTCGCTTAAATTGAGAGCGCTGATGCCCTTCAACGAAAGTCCTCCGTATTTCTCAAATACAGCATCATAGATTGAAAGATCTTCTTTAAAAGAATCTAGTTTATTGGCAATAACCCAAATACGCTCAGATTTTTCAGAAATCTCTGATAAATCCTTTAATACCTCCTCAACCGACATCAAGCTGGGATCAAATAAATACAAGGTTGCGCCACTGGATTCGATATGTTTAAATGTTCGATTGATACCTTCGCGCTCAATCGCATCCGTCGCCTCCCTTATACCTGCTGTATCAATTAACCTTACCCATACATCACCAATGGCTATTCTCTCGTCAATGGCGTCACGCGTGGTGCCCGCAATATCTGAAACGATGGCTTTTTCATCTTTGATCAAAGCATTAAATAACGTGCTTTTCCCCGCATTGGGTCTCCCCGCTAAAACCAATGCAAATCCCTTTTTCAAGGCGTTCCCAAGCGTAAATGAATCCCTCAATTCATCCACTTTCTGCTTAATATCAGTAACCAGATCTCTTAATTCAGATCGTGAGGCAAATTCCACATCCTCCTCGCCAAAGTCTAATTCAAGTTCAATCAAAGAGGTAAAATGCAATAGACGTTCGCGTAAGGATTTTATATCGTCGGAGAATCCACCTTTCAACTGTTTTAAGGCATTTTCATGAGCAAACTTATGCTCTGCTGCAATCAAATCAGCTACGGCTTCAGCTTGAGCTAAATCCAAGGTGCCATGCAAAAAAGCCCGCTGTGTAAACTCACCAGGTTCGGCCATAACCGCACCTGCTTTCATAAGAGCTAATAAGGTTCGTTGGGCAATGTACTCACTTCCGTGTAAGGAAATCTCCACCACATTTTCTTTGGTGTAACTCTTTCCTTCATGAAAAATGGTAATCACCGCTTCATCAATCAAACCCTGTTCGTCGTATATTCCGCGCAGGCAAACCGTATGCGTTGGTTTATTGCTGACTGGCTTTTTCAATAAGGCATCAATAATAACAAATGCCTTTGTACCGGATAAACGAATCACCGATAAGGCCCCCACTCCACTCGCGGTTGATAAAGCTACAATGGTTTCATTGGGACGCATCATCACAAAGGTAGCATGAAGAAATCTGCCTTCATAAATCAGCTAAGGAATAAACATAGTTTTATCGTGATACCATGGTTTTTTGGTAATTTTAAACCATGCTAAGTGATATAGAAATCGCCCAAGGTGCCAAACTTCGACCCATTTTAGATGTAGCGAAGGAAATAGGCATACAGGAAAACCAATTGGAACCCTATGGAAAAACCAAGGCAAAAATTGATTTTGACATTGATCATGAGAAAATCAAGAAGAGCAACCTCATTTTAGTTACAGCTACCACTCCTAACAAATCAGGTTCTGGTAAAACAACCACTTCCGTAGCCTTAACACAGGGCTTAAAAAAGCTAGGTAAAAACGCCATTGTCGCTTTACGTGAACCCTCTTTGGGCCCGTGTTTTGGAATGAAAGGAGGAGCCGCAGGTGGAGGATATTCCCAAGTACTTCCTATGGAAGATATTAATCTACATTTTACAGGAGACTTTCATGCTATTACCTCAGCTAACAACACATTGGCTGCCTTGGTTGACAACTACCAATTCAATCACCGCGGAAAACCTACACAAATCCGCCAAGTATTGTGGCGCCGTGTTTTGGATGTTAACGATAGAACTTTACGCCAAATCACAACTGGTCAAGGTGGAGTAACCAACGGCGTTACGGCAGAAACAGGTTTTGACATTACACCTGCCAGTGAGATCATGGCCATCCTTTGTTTGGCTCATTCTTTTGAAGATCTAAAGGAGAGATTAGGTAATATCTTATTAGGTTATACATACGAGGGTAAAGACTTTCGCGTAAAGGACTTAGGAGCTGTTGGAGCGTTGTCTATCCTATTGAAGGATGCCATTCAACCCAATTTAGTTCAAACACTTGAAGGAGGTGCTGCATTCATTCATGGTGGTCCTTTTGCAAATATTGCACACGGTTGTAATAGTATTATGGCGACATACGCGGCAATGCAACACGGAGAATATGCCATTACCGAAGCTGGATTTGGGTCAGATCTGGGCGCTGAAAAATTCTTGAATATAAAATGCCGTGCCGCTGGTATACAACCAAAAGCCACAGTACTCGTAACCACTACTCAAAGTTTAAAATTACACGGTAATGTTGCTGAGGCTGACATCAAAAAACCAAATACACAAGGTCTTGAGAAAGGCTTAGCGAACCTGAAAAGACACGTAGAAAGCCTTCAAAATCTAGGTCAAACCGTTGTAGTTGGATTAAATCAATTTCACTTTGACACGGAAGAAGAATTAAAAATGATAGAAGATTTCTGCGCATCAATTGGTGCTGCTTTCGCCAGAAATACTGGATTTGCAGATGGCGGTAATGGAGCCGTTGAATTGGCTAAAAAAGTCATCGAATTGGTTGAAACCAATCCATCAGAGGGAATCAAACATACCTACTCTTTGGAACAAAGCATTCCAGAAAAAATCGAAGCCATCGTTCAAAAGGTTTACGGCGGGAACCGCGCCATCCTCAGTGATAAAGCTAAAAAAACTCTGTATCAAATTAACAAAGTAAATGGAAATCAATGGCCCGTATGTATCGCAAAGACCCAATTCTCATTTACTGATGAAGCATCTAAAGTTGGTGCAGAAACCAATTTTGACATACACATTGATCAATTAATCATCAATGCAGGTGCAGGCTTTATTGTGGCTGTTGCTGGATCCATTATGCGAATGCCAGGACTACCAAAAGAACCTGCAGCAATGGGCATGGATGTCGTAGACGGAGTGATTACAGGTCTATCTTAAAAAAGATATAAATCATCAACGTAAAAAGGCCGCTCAATGAGCGGCCTTTTTATTGGATTCATATTAGTTATTTCGCGGGTCGTATCAAATTAACCGTTCCATTCACACGGTTGATCTTCTCTTTACCCTTGAAACGATATTGCAACTGATAGAAGTATGTCCCTGAAGGCGCATCCGGTCCATCGTTATTGATTTTACCGTTCCAATGTACCTTAGAATCTTCACTGTAGAATACACGCTCACCCCAACGGTTGAATATGCGTATTTCATACACGTCATGACCCTGAATAGGAACCCTAAATTGGTCATTAAATCCATCTCCACCAGGCGTAAATACGTTGGCCAAGTTAATGAACAGATCAATGTTCACTGGTTTACAAAGGGTATCACTACAACCTGAGGCGTTTGTCGCAATTAAACATACCCAGTAAACCCCAGAACTATCGTAAGACCACTTAACCTTTTGCTTATCAGATTTTAGGTTTTCCTTAAACTGTATTGGCAACATGGTACTCATATCCATTTCCTCAGGGAAGTGAACAAAGCCCCAACGCCATTCTGTTCCATTGATATCCGTTCGAATAAATGTAAAGTCTGGTTTAAGCGTACTATCAATATCGAAGTTTGCTACTACCGAATCAACCGTAAAGGTTAGGGTATCCATCAATGAAGGACACCATGGTCTTGGGTGATTTGGATCGTAGTCTGCAAAGTGAGACACTCGGTATACACCCGGATCACCGAAAGTACGCGCATAGCGCTGATTTCCTGTGGTTACTGTGTCTACAACCCATTTCCCTTCTTCAACACTATAGTGCTCAAACTTCCATTTGTAGGATTTCAGAATTGTATCTGATTGATCAACGAATACGTTACTATCGCCAGGACAAATGACTGGTTTCTCGATATAACCTCTCACGGAGTCGCGAGGAAGAACGGTAATTACAAACTTAGCTTGACCTGAAAGGGTATCAGGGAATGTTGCAGGACAGAACTTTTTAATATTCGGAGGTACAATCAAACTATCGAACTGCTGCAAGTAAACCTCGTATCTACCGGCTTGATCATACGTATGAGTAACAAAAGTGTCTGAAATGTTCAAGATGCCACCGTCTCCGAAGAACCATGTCCAATCTGACTGTATACCAGCACTATCGGTCATATTCTTGAATTTGATGCTATCACCTGCACAAATCGTCACCTCAGTACCTGCTTTATCTGCGAATTCAAATGCTGGACGAGGACCAGGTATTTTCACCCAACGCTCGAATGTGTCACCACACCCTTGATCGGTTTCCAAACGGTAGGTAATCTTAAACCATCCATTACGGGAGTATTTGTGTGCAATACGACCAGGTAATCCTTGTTCACTACTACTATTTCTCTCATAGTAGTTATCTGATCCATCACCCCAATCAATGAAGTACTTGTTGATATAGTCACATTCCATTGGAGTAGGACCGTAACAGTTCTTCATTGCCCAGTTACATGGGTCGTGAAGAACGGAGCTATCAAAGAACTCAATAATCGAGTTACAACTTGGAACTTCCAATCCTAGACCGAAGTCAATATCTAATCTAGAGATAAATACACGCTTAGTTACGGTATCTAAACATCCCGTGGAGTCTCCCGCGATGTTACGGAAAGTGAATACTCCAGAGTCGTTTTTGTAGTAAAGGTCACTACCTCCTCCTAATTGAACCCAAGGATTACTCATACTACCCGTACCGACACCACCATAAGGGGAATTACCAAATATGGTATTTGCATCGCTCGGATCGTCGTCTTCCATACTCCAATCCCAACGCGTACGGAACTCCTTATTGGTATCACCTTGCAAACGAGCGGCAATACGATCTGGATCTTTCCAATAGTCGTATCCTGTTGCTAAAGGACCTTGATTCCAGAAGTAATTAGGATCCCAAGTACCAAAGTTATCTGGGTCTGTAGAGAAGTATCTATAATCAGGCGCAATTTCGAGTGACTCTCCCTGATCTTGACATACAATGGAATCTGTGAATTTATCCATGAACATCGCAAACCCAACTATAAATGGTTCTGCTGCAATGTCATCACATTCACCATCTTCTGAACGCATAGATACCGAGAGAATATATCTACCAGCAAAACGTGGCACAAAAGTGTACGCATTGTATTCGGTTCCAAATGCTTCAGCTGTATCTGTTGGTGCAATAGTTGTATCACGGAAATGAAGAATGGTCATTGAATCCTTATTTGGAATGTAGTAGAATTCGATGTCTCTACCGTAACCTGCAGTATCCAAACAACCGTAAGCCCCAGTTGAAGGCTGACCAATAATACCCGTATCGTTCCATATCATCTTAGCAATGGTGGTATCGGCTAGGGCAAATGGATCAAATCCGGCAGCATCCAGTCGTTCTTTAATTCTATCCCAAACTTTGGATACATCAGCCGCTTGTACGTAATCTCTAATCTCAGCGGTATAAATGGTATCTGGACCAGACGTAATTACAGCATCACCATCATTCCATATGTTGGTACATGGCGTTTGTACTGGATTTTCATAACCTCTTGTTTGAACAATATAATTATACAAGTAATCCGGATTTGTTACACGACCATCAGGTAACACTGTTGGTTTATCAAACTTCTTGTATCGGTATATATCTTCTTGAATAAAGCTAGAAGAGAAATTCGCGTAGTCTGGACCTGCATTTCCAGTTTGTAGATCCCAACGCAATGATCCTATTTCATCCAACTTTGTAAAGTTGTTAGTCGTAAAGCGAGCAATGATTGGATCCCACTTACAAATCTTGTAGTCACCATTATCATTCTTTACATGGTTCAAGACTTCAAATGAAGGATCGATTCTAGGGAAACATGCAAAGTTATCGTAGTAATGCGTATCGTTACACAATGGACGATTAGCAGCGCTACCTCCTGGTCTTTGTACACCGTTTCCTACGATTACCCCGACGGTGACACAACCCGTTGAATCGTTACAAGGTTTACCCAAGTAGTATGTTGAGTATCGGCTACCTGGATTACCTTTTGCATCGTAACCAGGATTAGGATTACCATTGTTTGTTCCGTCCCAATAAGGTGGCGGCGGCGGTGGTGTTATAGGACGACCACCTGGACTCAATGAACTTAAAGATGTCCATCCATTAGGATCACAGAACGTATCGTAATTGATTTGTAGTTCTGTGAAAGAACAACCAGGTTTCAAATCGCTCAAAATAAACGTCACCCCATATGTTGGGTTTCTGTTACCCAAACACTCGATCGCATCCTTAATTAATCCACTACCCACACCTCCAGCGTTAGCGTGCATCATTACTACCTGACGAATAGCCTCACTCTCACATTGTAAAGGATGACAAGTATCTTCATGCTTTAATCTCACATTATTACATGAAGGAATTCTCGCATAATACAATGAACGGAAACGTTCATAATCGATGATATAATTATATCCCGGTATTCCGTTTGGAATTCTCTTGAAGCTATCCAATATGTTAGGAGCCTCGCCTTTGGCCTCCCGAATTTTGTACAGATTTACTGGTAGGGTGTCTTTCTTCAGGTGAACGGTATACAGGAATGTGACCGAATCTGATTCACTCCGCAGGTAAATTATATCCTTTGGATTCATCAAAGTATCTAACGGACCAGTCACCAGATTTGCTGATCCTCCGTTCTCTCTACCCAAATAGGCCGAATCTCCGGCACCTAATCGCACCCTAACAAACTCCTCAATAAACCTTTCTCCCTTACCACCGAATTTCTTTTCAAGTCTCCAGCTTGTTGTTCCTTTGATACCACTACTTTTGTAGGTGGCACTATCCGCAGCAGTCGGAGGAATAGCCACTATGGTATCTTCTATAATGTAGAACATACTGTCTGGCCAAACAGGCACACGGATACAAATACCATTACTATCGATAAACAAAGCGTCTTCCATAGGAGCCATCTTGAAATCTGACAGCATGATCAAATCCCATGAACGGTAATAGTGGAACGGTATAGTATCTCGCGAGAAATTACAGTTGACCGTAACATTCTTATTATTCAACACATCCGTAGTACACTGAGAAGCGAAATTATCTCCGAAGTCCCAAAGACGAGTCGCACAAATACGCTCCCTCTTGAATGGGTCGTTAAATGCACCAGGCATCAAGTTACCCGAACCTGTGTAAACCGTTGAATCTCCATTTTCATTACGTTCACGCCTCACCGGTGGAATCCACACCCAAGCACCATTAACTTCTTGGAAGTTATGCCCTAATGCACTGGTTCCATTTTTATAGAAGGTACTGTCATCATCGGTAAAGTCATTATCGTTGTGATAGAACGTAGAATAGTTTCTAAAAAAGACGGTATCCATTACATCCTTAGGGCACTGGAATATCTGCCAGTCTGGAATTCTGTCGCCAGCTATATCAACCGTTGACTGAGGCCCAAGGATAATGATTGTATCAAATACACGTCGCACACCACAAATTGGGTGGTTGTAATCTAAGGTAATCAAGAAAGGCCCAAGACCCGTAAAACTGTGGGCAGGCGTCCATGTCCTAAAGTTAATATTTTCTGGTCCAGAATTCGGATCACCGAAAGTCCATAAAAAACTATTTACCCCTTGTGGCACTATATCAACTCTAAATTCTACTTCTGGATCTGAAATACAAGTAGAATCACGATTAGCAATAATTTTAACCTCTGATGCGAAAACAGTTGCTGAAGCCTTCATTTTGAAACTATCCATACAACCATCTTTTGTTTTGAGTATTAACTTAGAGTTGTACACCCCTTGACCATAAAACCACTTGTCAATGGTTGGACCCCACATATCGTCTGATATAGGATCAGACCCTACCTCGATTGTACCATCACCCCAATACCACCACATACTATCTACCGCACCTTTGTTGATCCGGCTAATATTTCTGAATGTGGCCATTACAGAATCACACTTCACTGGTTTATTACTGGTAAATACAGCACCAATTTTCTCCCGTACATAAACGGCGCCTTTTAAATTTTGAGTATCCGTACAACCGTTTTCATCCGTAGTTTCTACGTATATATCAAAAGAACCTCCTCGTACGTCTTTAATTGAGAAACAAAGGTCGTTTGGCATACTAGATGGTGGGAAGTCGTATTCAAACAACTGACCATCGGATACCACATACTTGGTATTCGCAATTTTAGAACCGTTGGGATTGGTCGTACTATCTCTAAAACAGAACAAGTTATTTTCAAAACACTGCGTATCTAGTTTCGTGATGTAGAGGAAAATATCAGGTTTTTCCTTGATCTCGATATCAATAGTAGACTCACAAGGCTGACCGTTAATGGTAGTCTTGTATGTCACTTTGTTCTTACCCGCTGTTTTAAAAGCGTAATTGATATTCAACGAACCCGTGGTCGTGTAATCCGTGCCACCATCGGTGAATGTCCACTCGTGCGTAGTTCCTGCCGCTGAACCTGTGAATGTGATGGGTGTTCCCACACAAGGAGAACCACTGTAAGTAATCACACAGTTTTGGGCAGTTGCCGCTTGAGAAGAAAACAAAGCCACCAACATCAGGGTTAGGGCTTTTAAAAGACTAGAAAATCCTTTCATACGTGCTGTTTCTTTTGATTGCAATCGTTCAAAAATAAAGGATTCGGGGCAGTTGACAAAAGCCCTTGTTCCTCCAAATTGTTTTATCCCTTTATTATTCATTTTTTATTTTCTTTCTGCTATAAATTCTCTGGATTGGTTATCGTTTCAGCCATAATAAATAGCGTTCTACTTTTTCATTTTGATCATCGTCATATTCTGCTTGATAATGCACCTGGTATCCTCCAGGTTTACATGTTTGACCATTGAAATCCCCACCCCACTTTTTGGATATGTTTTGTGTTTCAAAAACCACTTCACCCCTTGTATTTACTACCCATAAGTGAAACTTAAGCGGCGTTGGTATCTTGATATAGAATGAATCGTTTTGTCCATCCCCGTTAGGAGTAAAAACTGTAGGTAAGACTTCCTCTGACTCAGAAATATCTGGTTTAACTATTTCCGTAATGAATTGAGTATCGCGACAATTATCCATAAAATGAGCGCGCACCTCACAATTTATGGCAGCTGTTTTTTTGACATAACAAGGACGCTCTAATTTCTTTGCCTTCCCTAAAAATCCGGTCCACTTTTCACCATTGATGACAACTTCGTATTTCGCAAGGGAACCTTGAATCGATAATCCTATCAACTTGAGATTACTGAAATTTGGAGTGGACATAAGCTCAAAACGCCCCTTACAATTTATTGGTGCATGTATTTGTTCGGTTTGTACACTTTCCCCGTGTAAAGTACTGTTTTCAATCACTGGTTTTGGGTGCACTAATTCCTGCGTAACAACCTCGTGAGTGGAATGAACTGATTGAGATTCATTTTGGACCGATTTAGGCTCTACCACATCCAGGTCGTAATTCGAGGTTACCCTGTTGTTAGTGCCTTCTACCGGCTCTGGAGATGTTACCAATGAAGTATCAGGTACTATAGTTGCGGCCTTAATCGTTGGCTTGGTTACTAAAACTGTATTTTTTTCATCTACTCGTTGAGTGATCGTATTTTCACTTTTGTTGGTCTCAATTAACACCGCGACAACACCTGTAATGATGGATAAGGAAGCTATAGATATACCTACCCATGACTTTGACAATGCAGTTAGTTTCTGCAGTATCGAAGTTTGTGAAATCGCAGTAGAGGATGAGGAGATATCGACTTGAATATGTTCGAATAAACCCGATGGCGGATCGATCTTGACGTTGTCAAGTCCGGACCTAAACACTTCATCGATATGTGAAAAATCATCCTTCACGTTTCATCCAGTTTTGCAACTGTTTGCGGGCTTTAAATAACTGTGTTTTTGAGGTACTCTCGGTGATTCCAAGTTTTTCTGAAATCTCGCTATGGGTGTATCCTTCAATAACATACATATTAAACACCGTTCGGTAACCGTGAGGAAGACGTTCAAGTAATTCAATAAGTTGCTCGTGTATCATTTTTTCTTCCCCTGAAACCTCTGGAGATGGGATTTCCGAATGGTTTTCCTTCAATGACTCTTCCTTAAAGAGGTTCTTTTTACGCAAAATATCCAAACACTGGTTCACACACACCCTTTTGCACCATCCTTCTAATGACCCCTCAAATCTAAAATCTTGTAATCGTCGAAACACGCGCACCATGCTATCCTGAAACATGTCATTGGATTCCAATTTATTTGGTGCATAACGTAAACAGATGGGATAAAGCGAAGGAGCCAGATAATCATAGAGCTTACGATCGGCACCGGATTTACCCAACAGGAAATCCCTTACCAAATCATACTCTAATTCCTGTTTTTTATTCGACATTCCCACGTATCAAGTATCACAATAAAGATGAATACTCAGTTCTTAAGGTTGCTTAAAAGTACTATTTTTTCAGATTCCTTACTATGAGATAGCTAAGGTCGGTTAAAACCAAGGGGACTCTTCCATTTCTTTCAATATTAGAAAGCGCCATTTCGATGTTCTTAACAATTAGCTCCATATCATTGATTGAATATGTCAACTTATTGAAATTCTCAATAAACACCCGTTCTCTACCAGTCCATGGTATTAATTCCTCCGCATGTGGGAAAACCAATACGCCACGCAATATCTCTATTGAATAAAGTAAAAAGCCCTTCAAATTTTCTTTTGAAAACCCTCCTAAATGCTCGGACCATGCGACAATTTCCGGCATGCTTTTTCGAACACATATACTCATCCAAGCTTTCAATAATTCAAAATAAGGACTTTCAGTATCGGTCAATAGATCCGTCAATAAAGTATAATCTCCCTGAGAGATGGTTGATAACCGTCTAGCCTTTTCTTCTTCTAGCTTCTCGTTTTTTATCAGAAAATCATAAAGTGCTGCCTCCTCTATGGGTTTTAATCGCACCGATTGGGTTCGTGAAATGATGGTTCCCAATATTTTATCAGGATTCTCCGTTACCAATAAAAAGACCGTGTTTGGCGGAGGTTCTTCAATTAGTTTCAGCAATGAATTCCCTTCTTTACCCAAATATTCCGGAAGCCACATCAAGAGAATTTTGAATTCTGATTCAAAGGGCTTTAACGATAGGGATTTTGAGATCTCGCGACATTCAGCCAATGGTATATTTGCTTGCTTCTTCTCCGCATCCAATACTTGCATCCATTGGAGTATACCCATGTATGGATTATCCAATATTGCGTTACGCCACTCTCCAATTATCTCGCTACTTTTCTCTCCTTTCTCTCTTGGGAATGGGAAACTAAAATGCAAATCTGGATGCGTAAACGTAGCATATTTTCGGCAAGAAGAACATTCACCACAGGAGTCCGTTTCTGTCCGATTCAGGCAACTGATGTATTTTGCGTAAGCTAGGGCTAGTGGTAAACCGCCCCAACCCGTTTTCCCTAAGAATAATTGAGCGTGAGGAATACGTCCTTTTTGAACGCTCTGAATCAACGATTCCTTTGTAGAATAATGACCGATGACCTGAGCGAAATTCATAATTGATACCCTTAAATATGATCTCTAATACGTTGAGCAATATCAGCTAACTCCTCTTTAGAAGGATTCAGTTTGGGTCGAGAAAAGTTAATATCCTCAACTGACTGAAGTGGAATCAAATGAATATGAACATGCGGTACCTCTAAACCAATAACAGCAGAACCAACCCTCAGACAGTTCATGCTTTTATCAATCGCCTTGGCCACAGGGATGGTAAACTTCCATAAATCTGCCAAGGAACCTTCACTCATATCGTACATGTAATCAACCTCTACCTTTGGTATGCATAATACATGTCCCATCGCCAATGGGTTGATATCCAAAAAGGCTAAGTGTTTGTCATCTTCGTGAACACGATGACAAGGTATTTCACCGGTGATAATTTTGGAAAAAATCGAAGTCACTGTTACAAGCTTATATCTAATATCTCTAGCTTAACAACACCTGCTGGAACTTGAATTTCAACAATCTCACCCTTGGCATGGCCTAATAAGCCAGCACCAATTGCCGACTTTATCGAAATCTTATTTTCCTTCAGATTTGCTTCTTTTTCAGATACCAATTGATATACTGCTTCTTTACCAACATTATGATTTTTCACTTTCACCTTGCACAGGATACTTGCTTTATCGGTATTTATTTGAGACGCATCAATCACTCTCGCATTAGCAACGATATGCTCCAATTGAGCAATTTTATCTTCAAGGTGACCTTGTGCCTCCTTTGCAGCATCATACTCTGCATTTTCGCTTAAATCACCTTTATCTCTTGCTTCGGCAATGGCTTGAATGATTTTAGGACGTTGGGTATGTTTCAACTCATTCAACTCCTCTTTTAATTCATTTAGTCCTTTTTGTGTAAAGTATTGTGCCTCACTCATATTTTATATTTCTATTTATTTAAAAAAAAAGTTGCACCAATTGTTAATTGGTGCAACCGTTATTGATTACGTGATTTATTATTCTGCTGATCCCAATCCGATACGTACACCGAACGAATGTACGCCAGAAAATGGATTCGTTGCACGGTAGCTGTAATCTAATGAAATGGTGTTTTCATCATTAATATGCCAGTCATAGCTCACTCCAGCAAAAGGACCAGTAAACGCAGATGTTCTTGTTTCTTCAGAGAATACACCCTGCTGATAACAATAACCACCTCTTACCATTAACATATCCTTATAACCGTACTCAAATGAAAGTGTTGTTTGGTTTGCACTAAACGAGTGATTAGTAAATCCAAAACCTACCGTTAAACGGTTATCGTAAACACCTTTCGTTTTATCCAAACGGATATCGTAACTGGCTGCAACATTCAACATTGCCGGCAGTTTCACAACATCGGTTTTTACCTGCATGGTTTTGTTGTAATCCCCGTCTTGGATCAACGCTTTATAACTCAAACCATCACCATCAAACTTCAAATCAGGACCAATATTTTTAACAGAAACTCCAAATTTAAAATCATTTCTTTTCTCGGAGCCCAAACGTGGAATCAAAGTAGTGGTATACTGCACACCCGCATCCAAAGCCATCCCTGATGCACTCACATCGGGAATACCCTCGCTAATCAACCTTGCGGTGATTCCAGCAGAGATACTGTTTGAGAATTGCTTTCCGTATGATACACCAATATTGGTCATATTTACACGGTAAGTACCTATTCCTCCATGAGGATTTTGCTCTGTGGTAATTTGAATAGGATCAATACCGAACTGCATAACTTGCACACCTAAAGTTCCTGCGTATCCATCCTCACCCATTTTCACTGCAAGTCCGAGGTTATTAATACCAATACCTGAACCCATTAACCACTCTGTACGAGCAAAAACCAATTCCGTTCGGTTTGTCATGCGATCCAATCCACCTACGTTCATGTAAAGTGCTTCTGCACCGCTAATCAAACCACCGGCGGCATAACCAAGCCCTGATGATCGAGCCCAACCATTGATGGTTAACTGTGCAGCACCTGCCTGACCTTGTCTTTCTGGGTTACCAGCAAAAGCACTGGAGCCAATTAGGAGGGCGGTTGCGATTAAGGATGATGTTTTTATACTTTTCAATCTCATCGGTTTTCTTATTAATAGGTGTCTAAATCAACGGCATGCATAATACCATACCAACGAACAATTTTCTCGCCTAGACCCGGTGCTTTAATGTGTATCAAATACAAACCACTGGCAATAGGTACATTACTATTATTTTTCAGATCCCACTCATAATAGGTATTCTCATCTGCCTTATCAACGGTTCGAATCAAATTACCCGCCATATCATACACACGAATGGTACATGTTGGTGGCAAGTTAGTGATCTTCACACGAGAGTCGATTGGGCTATTTTCATATTCACTGTAACCACGGTAAGGGTTAGGAACGATATTGACTAAGTCTAAGTTCTTACGCCCAATCTCGTTTGAAATCTTCGGCGCAATTTCAGAAGCATCAAACTCATAGAATGGAAGATTATCGTTTCTATCGTCGTTTGTTTCGTAGGAGGTATATGCCTTTGAAACACGTACTCGGAATTTAACCTCTGTTGGAGGAATTCCATCTGTCATATCATAACCACCCGCTAAGTATGTAGGAATAACCCACGTCACGGTCGACAATAATTTGATCTTCTCTAACTGGCTAGGGTTACCACCAGCTGTGGTATTTTGAAGTCCCTTCTTGAAACGATCGAAATGTATTTCTTCCTCTCCATAGTAACGGTCACCTGGAACATTACGATTGATACCATGCTTACCATTACCAAAGATGTATAAGAAATGCTTACCGCCTATTGCTGGATAATTACCATTATCGTTATAGATATTATCTGTAGGATTCCAGATCATATCGCGACCATTTTCTCCTTTTAGATAACTATCTTCTCCGAAAGCTATATTCATGCGCTCACCTGTTTCGAGGTTAAGCACATATCCCGGGAAATAACTTAACCCAAAGCTTCCGGGTATATCTTGGAAGTTTTTATCTTTAGAAGGTGCCAAACGCATATTGAATTTGGACATATTTCCTTCATTACCGTTCTTTACTTCGTCATCTGACATTTCAATCACCGGACAACGTGTCCATTGGGATTTATCTGGCGTAATCACCAGTTCAAAACTATGAACTTCAGCCATTGGATTCTGTAACCAGGTAGCGTTGCCACTCCATGCGAACCCATATGTATTACGACCGTTTGCGGCACTATACTTCTCTCTTGCGGTTAGACCGTAAGGTGCGATTCTTCCATTCCAAATTCGCTCATAAGCCTGACCCGGATCTAATGGAGTGATACCATCTTGGCTCAAAAAATCATGCGTATAACCATCAAATGTTGCACCACGACCATTGCTACCGGAACGAATCCAGTTAAGCCATAAACTACCCGATGTTGGAGTACTCTGCGCATCATTATCTACTACTGCTGTTAACCATTGCTTACCATTATCTTCCCATTCTACATCCCAATCAATCACACCATTTGTGGGATCCGCTTCAGCATTTTCAGCAGGATTATATACCTGAGTTAATTCAACACTTAAACCCCAATCTGAAAGGGTTTCCTCTGTTGCGTTATACGGACTTGGTATACCTTGTACGCTTTCAAAACGAACCCCGATGGTTGTGTCGGAGAAAATGGTGTCGTTACCATTTTCGGCATCCAATTTAACCAACACCCAATCTGCGTTTCGGGTCATAGAGTCTCTAAGACCAACGGTATTAGATGGAGTACGCTCCTTCAAGTATAATTGGAATTTATTATTTGGTATTTTCAATGGGTCAACCACTTTAATTGCTACAGGTCCAGCTCCAGCGACATATTTAGGTTTAGCGGCTATTCCCCATTCCAAAATCTCGTCAATGGTTTCTTTGGTAAATTCAAGTGGCATTCCACCATTACCTCTACCAGATATACGAACCAAAGAAGGCCCAGAGCCATATGCACTTTGTAACTGAGTTCCATTGTTTTCAGGCTCAGTCTTATGTGGAGTAGCTCTATAAATATTGATATTTCTACGACCGGCTAAGAACTGATTAGGATCCACCTGAAGTGTATCATCCGATAGAATTGCGTAACTCAAGATCATGTAGTAATAATTTCTAAAGTCTACCAACTCTGTATTCGCAGAAGTCGCAAAAAGGTCATTCTTAATACTAAATGTATGCTGCACACCTACATCCGCTCCATCCACCTTTTCAACCGGTACCATTTGCGAAAGTTTCGGATCAAATACTTTATTGATGATCTGACCTCTGTCATTCTGGATATCGCATTGGAAAAGCAATCTAGCCTTGTCGATGTTATCCAAATCACTGGTATTTACGGTTGCATCTTTCAACTGGTATACCAAGTATCCTTCAAACTTATACGTCAACTCTTTGTTGTTCGCATCTTTATACTTCTCTGAATAGTTCTCAACCTTATTTGAGTTGGTATTTAAGAATTTCAATACCAATTCCTGGTGTAACTCTTGAATTTCAACATCCGGAGCATCAGGACCGTCAAGAATCTTGAAGTTGTTATTGAATAGAGTTTGTGCTTTATCGGAAGCAAGTTTCAATAGATCAAGTGAACCTACCGCACCACCACTGGTTGTTCTGGCCCAAACTACACCAACCGTTATACGCTGTACTTGGCCTGGACGCAACAGGAATGGACCTGTTGACTGCAAGAAACGACGGTCACCTGGACGGTTACCTGCGATCTTCTCATCCCAACAATCACTAAAGGCAGGGTCTGTACAACCAGGGAACATGTATTTGGTTGTTACTGCACCACCGAATCCATTACCACCACGAGTTACGTTTTGGCCACCCTTCCATTTACCTTGTAAAAAGTTGTAAAAACTATTTGGGTTATTTCTATCTGGATTACCTGTGATTGGATCTGAGGTGTTGTTGTAATACATGAATACACTCAATCCCATTTGATTACCAGCGGTATCGGTTGGTCCTTCAAAATAATCAACACCGATGGTTGGAGGATTCAATCCATAACCCAACACACCCTCATCATCATCATCACCGTTGTAACAGAAACCTAGACCTCTTGATACATCACAACCTACATAGTCATCTGCATAGTTACCTAAATCAGCATCTACCCACTGACCCATGTAACAATCATTTAGGGTGGTAAAACCTCTATTAATGATTTTCGTTGAGTAAAAGGTCATGTTATTCACCTCGTCGTTGGTTGAGAAGGCAAACGCGGTGGTTTGACACTCTACACCAATCGGTTGACCAGCAGACTCTGAGTGAATGTTACCTTTATCGTTGTAAACCCACCAAATAAACATATCTGGCTGACGGTCTACTCCGTTTTCAATTACAGGACGTCTTTCATCAAGTACCGGATGCTCACCATCAAATGGATTGTAAACCCCATCGGCAACAACCTCTTTATAAGGCGCTAGATAATCGGCTTCATCTCCAATTCTTACCGCACGATCACTTCCACCAGGCCACTCACGAATACCCGCACTCTGTTCTACATAATCGGACTCTTCAAACTCTTCTAGCTCGTCACGTGTAACCTTCCACATACGGTCATACGCCTCACAACGCAATGGATCTGTAGAGGCCGTAGTGGTATCCAATGGACCAGGCCAGAAATCTTGTCCGAACTGACGATAAGTCATCGCTGCCAACTTCAGGTTTCCACCATTATCTTTACCACCAATCCAAATCGCACCAGCAAACATAGAATGCTTTCTTACGGCGTTTGGATCACTGATTTTAGGGATTTCATATTTAGGGTTATTTAAATCCCACCACATGTCACCACCGTTTAGCAGCTTTGTTCTAACGTTGTTCACGTCCAAGTCAACGGATTGAGACGCAGGATTACACGTACTTGCAAAAGCACCTGCTCTCTTGTTTACGATCTTCTTTCCAGAACGCCCGTTTATGTTTTTGATAGGACGAGCCGTGCTTAAACCTGCTACGACTAATCCAAGAACCAAAAATCCTATTTTTCTCATTTTTCTTTTTCCTTAGTTAAGATTGAAACGTACACCCAAACGAATGGTTCTTGGTCTATTCCAGTTACCGGTTTGAGAGTTTAACAATAAACGATAAAGATCTGAATAACTCTGTGCATCAACCTGGGTTCTAACCAGAAGTTGACCTGCAGGTGAGTTAAGGAATCCATCATCATTAGGTTGCCCTGTATATGGGAATACACCAACCACATTCCATGTATTCAACAGGTTATTAATCCAGAAGAATACGCTGATTGAAACTGGCTTTTTAGAATCACCACGATTCAATTGGAAGCTCTTCGTTACGTTAAAGTCGAAGTTATACTGCCATGGCAGGCGAGCTCCGAAAGGACGGCCCTTAATCTGCGCTCTATCCACCGCACCGATTTGAATGGCACGAACCGTAGGCGTGTATGGACCACCGCTGTATGTATTAGCAATAATATTGAAGCTCGTAAACTTGAAGATTTCCTTTCCGAATAAGATTGGCCCTTTATAAAGCTTACGTCCGCCTGGTGAACGTCCACCACCCCAAGCCCATGTAGTTGAAAGCTTGATGTTATGGCGAATATCCAAAGCACCTAATGGAATTACATTTCTCAAGTTCGGCTGATTACTTTGAATCAATGCACGCTGAGAGTTGATGTTAGATCCGGTACCATCTGCAAATTGCAACATGTAACTAGCAGACATACTCATTGCACCGATGTTTCTAATGTTGAAGTTACCACGGAAGCCAGTAATTGTAGCAAAGTCTATGTTACGGTAGGTTGTATACGTAACAGGGAAACCTTGGTTAATCTGGTATAAACCGAAGTCATTTCTAATTTCACTGTAAGAAGCACTCAACTCTAGACCCATATCTCCTCTTCTTCCAAAGATTTGCTTGTAACCAACTTCGTAGTCTGTTTTTAAGCGAGAATTTAACGCACCGTTTGCGAGGACACTTCCCTGACGGAATTTCAAGAAATAGACATCATCCACTGATAGGAAGGACGCACCAGCATTTGGACGTTGAGCAAGCACATCGTAACTAACATAGAATGATTTTTTCTTAGGTTCAAGCGGGAACGAGAACCAAATTCTAGGCAATAAATTAAGTGCAGGAGTATAATCCTTAAAGGTATTGGCAGTTACCTCTTGGTTATTGTAGTCAACCAAATAAGGAGCAATTCTACCATTACTGGTTTGGTTCGCTAAAAATTCTGGATTTCTCTGCTCAGAACCATCTGCATTGAACCAACGATCGCCCTCACGGTAACCAATAATCTGAGTTGGAGACTGCATATCGTTTACGTATACTGCAGCATCCTCAGAAATATTTGTAGGATGTATTACATCTAAACCATTGATTTGTCCAACTTCACCCACCGTTTTAATTGGGTACAAACTATAGGGATCGCTCAATACCAACTGATTGGCATCGTAACGCTCCATTCTCAATCCCAAACGGAAAATCAAATCTTTAAACTGGAACTGGTCTTGTAACCAAGCCGCAATATAAATTGGTTGGAAAGCACCAATGGTTCTTTTGTTTGGATCGTTCAAGAACTCATCAATGCTTGGCTTCCCAGTTACTTTATTTCCTAAGTGATCGTAACCGAAATAGTTCACATAGTTGTTACCATTGTTCAACAACTCGTTGGCATTGAACATATTTAAATCAAAATCGCCTGGCTTGAAGCTGTTGATATCAACGAAGGTGCGCTCATCGATGGCGTTTCCGTATACATCTGTACGACCTTCTGAAATTAACTTGTTTCTAAACTCACGGTCAAAGTGAGACTGTTGATCGGCGTTGATCAAACGACGATAACGAACGGTATCTGTAAACACACCGTTTGCATCATAACTTAAAATTGGGTTATTAACGTCCAGCTCGTTGATATGGCTATTCATCAACTGCCCCATCAACACCCATAAACCGTTTGCATTCAAACCATAACCACGATTGATATTCTGCTCGTAATAGAAACCAGCTTGGATATCATGAGGCGTACGCTCTCTACCAGCTACTGTTTTAGGCTTAACCTGCATTTGTCCAAGAGCGAACAAAGAATATCTTTCACCTTGGTTTTTACTCCAAGAAGTAGGAGTAGTACCTGGGGTTGACCAAAGTGAGTACACGTTATTTGGATTGTACCCGTTCAATAGACCCTGATTCACCAATATGGCTAATGGATTGTTTATAGATGCACCCCGACTCTCAAAATAATCATACACGTTCTGGGTGTATCGAGAACGCACTGGGTTCAAGTCACTCGCTTGGAAGGAAACCAAAGTATCTTGGAAACCAACCTGTTCCCAGTAGTTTCTTAATTGCACGTAATTTCCATTCTGGTCTTGAACGATACGTGGCTCTCGGTTAGGGTTTTGTTGAGCATCTGAATGCGAGTAAGCAAAACGCTCTGTTGGGTAAGAGGTAAAAGTACCTACATATCCATAATCGAATAAATTATCTAGGTGGTCTGCGTTACGGTTGTAGCTGAAAGTGTTCTGATATTCAGCACGAACCGTGTAGAATGCACTTTTTATGGAACTTTCTTTATCAACTTCAAATGTTTGTTTGAATTGCAAATAGGAACGAATGGTATAGTTATCGTTTCTACCAGTATTCTCGAAATTTAGAATATTATTTGTTACTCCTCTTCCTCCACCATAATAGAAGGAACCAAAACCTGTCACCGAAATATTTTTGTTCGGGTTGAACTCTAATTTACCGATTACGTTCGTATTGTATTGCGAAGAATTCGGACGAGCCGCTAAACGATCAAAGTCAGATTCTCTTAAATACGCAGCGCGGTGAATAAATCCATTGGGAGTAAAAACCAATGGATCGTCTTTGATTTGGTTTAGCTTATCTTCTTTTAGTACGTAAACACCAGTACGGGTTGGAGAAGGGTCGTAGTAATAACCAACATTACCGTTTAAAGTAAAACCAAGTTTTACGAGCTCTTCAGTTTTACCAAATCTATTCTTTTTCCTGTCAATCCATAATGGCCCCGATAAGAATCCTTCCATCGTATTGTAGGAATATGGATCTAGCAAGGTCGAAGTAATCCCCTCAAATATGCTCACAAATTTATTGGTCGCACTCTTTGACGTGTAGGAAAATGCTCCACCTGTTAAGTCACCATACATGGCAGGGATACCACCAATATTCACTGCTAACTGGTCAACACCCAATGACGGAATAGCTCCAGAACCGATGGCCCTAACACCATCAATAAACGTACCGTTACCATCGGCACGAGTTCCACGTACGGATATACCCTGACGGGATTCGATAATCGCCGAGTTAGTGGACGTCAATGCTCCAACTCCCCGTCGACCGCTATTGATCATGGATTTACCGGAGATCATTTGTTCATTTTTCTCCAGTTGGATGACTTTATTTGATGCTTTGGTTGTAATCACAACCGCCGTCATCGAATTGGTCATATTCACTTTCAACTGCTCATTCAAACCTGCGGTAAGTGTTAAACCAGTGGTTTTCTGGGTTGAAAATCCGTCTTTCGACATTTCTACCGTGTACACACCGGGCGTTAAGGTTTGGAAGATTGAGTTACCGTCACTGTCTGTGGTATCTGAAGTTTTGAAAACTCCATTCAAATACATCTTTACCATCACACCACTGAGGGGTTTTCCATCGCCATCTGATGTCTTCAAACGGAAGTCGGCAAAGTTCGTCTGTGCAGATGCCCATTGGATAGCAAAACCAAAGATCATCAGCCAAGCCCATTTCAGTACTTTTTGATTCATATTTTCCTTCTTGATCGAATTTAGCGTTCTTATTGTACAATACGTACAACTTCTAAACGGCAAGTTTATCAAAAAAACAAAGATTTAACAAGTTTATTTTAACCCGAAAATCGTCTATATTCTGACCTCGCATAAAAGTCAAAACCTAGCAACTCGGTCACAGTCCCTTGTATTTCAAGATGTTCTCTAACAGACGGTCTGAAATTTTCCGGTAACTTTCCTTTGACCAACCCGCTACATGTGGCGAAAACATTAAATCTTGGAATTCAAAAAGTCTTCTGTATGAATTTGTGTCGTGATGACCATCATTTTTAAGTGGTGGCTCATCGGGCAGTACGTCCAAGCATAATCCACTTATTTGCCCTTTCTCCAAAGCAGAAATTGCTTCATTGAGATCCATTATTTTACCGCGAGAAGCATTGATGACCAGTGGTTTTCGGGATATTCTACCAAAGAAGTCTGCACCGATTAATGAATGAGTTTCTTCACTCAATGGAACATGAAATGATATAACATCAGATTTAACACACAAATCTTCAAAGTCCACCTGTTCAACGTAATCTGTTGTAAAACCTAATTTATACTTATCGTAGCCAATGACATGTGCACCAAAACCTGATAGTACTTTAGCTAGGGCTGAACCTGTATGCCCTACACCTACAATGCCTATCGTTTTGCCTCGAATTTCTGTTCCGCGATGTGCTTCTCTATCCCATTCACCCATTCTCACATGTTGGTCAGCCAATAACAAACGATGTTGAAATGCGAGAATCATCCCAAGCACATGTTCCGCAACACTATGTGCGTTAGCACCGTCTGCATTGATTACAGTGATAGTAGGATCGTCAACGATCTCCTCATCGATGTTATCAATTCCGCTTCCTGCTCTTGCAATCCATTGTAAAATTGGCGCATGACTTAGTAAATCCCTGCTGATACGAATTTTAGAACGTACCACAAGACCCGTGTAGTTATCCTCACTGAGCTTTTGGGGGATTTTTTCTGGATTAATATCGGGATAGTAGTGAATTTCAGCTCCCAAATGTTTTTCGAGTCCGATTAATAGAGACTCAAATACATCATCCACTACAAGTACTTTTTCCATTTAAATGATTATCTCAAACTCGAGCGATTAGCGTACCACTCATTATTGGATTCATCCTTTGAACTTGTAGATTGGCTAACTTTCTTAGAACCTTCAAAGAAAGTAGCGGCTGCTACAGCTAACTCATCGGAGATTTCATCTGGCCCCTTAAGGTCTCGTTCTGCGTCGAAATGATCTTGAATGAAATGTGTATTAAAATCCCCATCAATGAAAGCTTTATGATTCATCACAAACTCGCCAAATGGTAAGGTTGTTTGTATCCCCGTCACCACATATTCAGAAATGGCTCTCTTCATTCTTGAGATGGCCTCCTCTCTATTCGAACCCCAAACAATAAGCTTTGCCAACATATTGTCGTAATAAATAGGAATCTCCATGTTTGATTCCATGCAATCGTCGATACGGATTCCAGGGCCTGTTGGGATTTGATAGGTTTTTACCTCTCCTATATTAGGTAAAAACTGCTGGTAAGGGTCCTCAGCACAAACCCTCAATTCCAATGAATGACCGTTCATTTTTAAATCCTCTTGTGTAAAGGTCAAGGGCATATTGGCAGCAACCTCAATTTGGCACTTCACCAAATCTAAACCTGTTATCATCTCCGTAACCGGATGTTCTACTTGAAGTCGGGTATTCATTTCAAGAAAATAGAATTCCCGATTATCCCCTAAAAGAAATTCAACGGTTCCAGCTCCTGAGTAATTACATGCCTTAGCAACATTTACAGCCGCCTCTCCCATTTGTGCACGTAATGCATCATCTAATACCGCACTAGGAGCTTCCTCTACTAATTTTTGATGTCTCCGCTGTATGCTACATTCTCTTTCAAATAAGTGACAAGTATTTCCATGGTTATCTGCTAATATTTGGAATTCAATATGTCTAGGGTTTCCAATGTATTTCTCGATGAATACCCGATCATCACCAAATGAGTTACGTGCTTCATTTTGAGCCGTTTTCAGAGACTCTAAAAAAGTATTTTCCTCGTAGACAGCACGCATTCCTTTACCGCCACCACCGGCAGAAGCTTTGATAAGAACAGGGAAGCCTATTTTCTTTGCTACTTCCAAGGCTGATTCTGGCTCCACAACAGCCTCGTTTATCCCCGGAACCAATGGGACACCGTATTTCTCAACCGCTTGTTTACTGGCAATCTTACTTCCCATTATTTCCATTGCCTCGGCTGTTGGACCAATAAGTACGATGTTCTCCTCTTTCAAACGCCGAGCAAATGATGCATTTTCTGATAAGAAACCATAACCCGGATGGATGGCTTCTGAACCTGTTTTCTTTGCAATTTCAATAATTTTCTCAGAGAGCAAATAACTTTCTGATCCTGGGCCTTCACCCACCCAATAGGCCTCATCGGCATAACGAGTATGACGCGCTAATTTATCTGGAGTACTATACACTGCCACAGTTTTAATACCCATTTCTCGACATGTGCGCATTACCCTTAGGGCAATCTCACCTCGATTTGCTATTAGAATCTTGGAAAACATCAGTGGTTTGAATCGTTTTAATATACCTTCGCGAAGGTAACCAAAGATGCAACACATTGCCAAGGTACTTCAACTCGTACAACTAGAATGGCTTATTGATAAAAAACGGCCAACTGTTTTGGCAGCGGCTATTTTGCAGCTAGCCATCGTTGGGTTATTGACCATGCTATCACAGCCAAGAATCCTAGAAAGTGTTTGGAATAGTATTTTTTGGATTTCCTTAATATTGAGCACTGTACAGGGAGTATCAAAAAACTTCACTATGGTTTCTTCGGGTAGATGGATTTTTTGGAGTCAAATTGCATCCAATTCCCAATTATTATGGAGTAAAATAATATATGGCTGGGCGAATATGTTACTATTAACCGCCATTAACTTATTCATTTTTAATTGGTTTATGGGATTCCCGGTAAAGCACTTCAACGCTTATTTGGGTATCATACTACTGGTCACTGGAGGGATTTCTGCCGTATTTACATTCGTTGGAGCCGTTGCCACCAAAGCGGGAAACGCTGGATATCTAGCACCTGTAATTAGCTTACCCATCATTCTCCCGATTTTATTGGTGGGCATCAAAGCTTCAACCAAAACCTTAAACCCGGTACTCGTTAGTTCTGTTTACACCGATATGTTTTTGTTAGGTGCATTGGATATCCTCATTCTCGTGCTTACAGGAGTCCTGTTTGAAAGCCTTTGGAAAGAGTAAAACTAGTCAGCCCAACAATCTAATATTTCGATAGCCGCATCTACTGTTGCATCTTTATCGTAGCCTCTCATCCAAGTCGATTTCTGTTGAAGTTTTATGGAGTCAGAAGCCACCATCTCTAGATCAAAAGGCAGTGCGAATGCTGTATCAAACTGTCGCTGATATTTATAATCTCGGAACCATTTATCTTTTTCCTCTAAGTCTTTCTGTTGTTGCTCAAATTCTTCAAGCCTCAACGAATAGGTCATACCCTTCCGTACTTCTTCGATTTGTTTAGCTCGCTTTTGCACCATTTCAAAGTACTCCTGTTTAGAAACCCAATCTCGTCCTTTAGAAATCGCCTTATCATACGCTTTGGTGCTGTAATCCTTATACTTCGCGGCTGGAATCTCATCGTAGGCTAAGTGATAATCCATCTCTTTTTCTCCCCGATCTACACCATCGTAAATATCTGGAACGATCACATCGGGTATAACTCCTTTTAACTGAGTTGTTCCACCATTAATCCGATAAAATTTTTGAATGGTGACTTTTAAATCACCAAACCCGCGTGGGAAAACATCGGTGGTCCCACCTCTTAAGGGAACCATGGTTTGAACGGTACCTTTACCGAAGGTGCTTTTACTACCCACAACCACTGCACGGTTATAATCCTGTAGTGCAGCCGCAAGAATTTCTGAAGCCGATGCACTATATTCATTGGTTAAAATAACCAATGGCTTATCATACAGGGTGGTAGGATTATAATCCTGAGCTTGTCGAATTTCTCCTTCTGAATTTTTTACTTGAACGATAGGACCTGATGAAATAAACAAGCCCGACATTTCGATGGCATCTGCTAAACTACCGCCTCCATTGTTCCTTAGATCTAATATAATTCCATCTACTTGGCTCTCTTTTAATTTCTCGAGCTCTTTTCTTACATCACCCGCACTATTTCTACCGCGACCACGTTGTGAAAAATCTGCATAAAAACTAGGCAATTGAATAATTCCGTACTTTTTGCCATCCTTGTTAATCAAGGCACTTCTTGCATAGGTTTCTTCAATCACCACAACATCACGAACAATCGGTACTACCTGGATCACGCCATCAGGTTTTTTGACCGTTAAACGAACTTCAGTACCCTTCTTTCCACGGATAAGCTGAATGGCATCGTCTAACTTCATGTCTACCACATCAACGGGCTCTTTTTCACCTTGTGCTACTTTTAGAATCAAGTCTCCGGCTTTTAAGTCGCCTTGTTTGTAACTAGCGCTTCCAGGAACAATTCGCTCCACTTTGATATAACCGTCTCGCTCACTTAATGTTGCACCAATACCCTCTAACTTTCCAGTCATCGATATATCAAAGTTATCCTTGTCCGCAGGCGGATAATAATTCGTATGTGGATCAAATATTTCGCTTATTGTATTACCGTAAAAACTGATTTGATCTTGGCGATCCATTTTACGCCATCGCTTGAACCAAGACTGCACGAATTTTTTAGTTTCCTTTCTGGCTTTGAGTTCCAGGGTGTCAAAGGGAAGAATCTTTATTTCAGCGGCGGCGCTATCTTTTTTTGAGTTCTCTAAGTCCTTTTGTTGTTTTTGCTTTCTGTAGACTCTATCTACTACCTGATAACGAGTCCAGCGATGCCAGTAGTCAATTAACGCATCAACATCCTTTTGATACTTTTTATTCTCAACACTCACCTCAAATTGAACCTGCTCGTCATAGTCAAGCGGGCCTTCCAAATCAGACAGAATCTCTGGTTCAATTCTATCCAATCTATGCATCAAGGTGCTCCAAACAGAATCAAAGAATGTCAATTGCCCTGCATTGATTTCATCGTCTATTCTATTTTTTGATTGACCAAAGCGAGTTACATCTTCCTCCGTGAAAAACTGCTTATTACCATCTAGGTTATCAAAAATATTTTCAAATACTAGGGCAGCAAATTCGTCGTTTATTTCTCTTGGGTGATAATGTTGTGAACTAAGGGTAAAGGTTAGCCTTCTTAAAACAGGATCTTCATTTGAAAAGGGGCTATTCCCACAAAAAACCAAGGCGACAACCGATAAGGTCACGCCGGTTATCGACATCCATTTTCTCATTGATTATTTCTTATTTATTTTCAAATCTTTGTAAGCCTAAAGCATTCACTCCTTGTTCAAAAATGATGTCTACAGGAATATCCTCTTTTTCAAGAGATTTTAATTCTTCTGTGAGAGCCTCATTTATGATTCCTCGTTCAGCCAGCATTTTCTTGACCCCACTTGCATCTCCGTCACCTTGCAAGGTAAGAAGTTCGGCAGCGAGGTCATTGATGGCTTTCTTCATTTTTTGAACATCTACTTTTAATCCTTTGGATGAACGTTCTAAACAACCTGAAGATTCTAAAGTATTAAACGTGATCATATTTGCTCTGCCGTGAGCGCTTGATGCACCAAAACGCACAGAACGGTACACAGAAGCCACAAACGTCACATAAAAATCTTCTAAGTCCCCGTTTAATTCTCCCTTTTCCTGAAGTTTTGTAACCATATACAACCCTAAAACATCCGCCTTACATTCTTCGATGGCAGAGTAATCTGGACCCAAAGCTTCACGTACTGTTTTCTCTGGGTCTTTCACCAGGTTTTTAATTCCTAAACCGTGAGCCACTTCATGAAACATCACGTTATTGAAGAATGCGTCAAAGGTTATATTCTTTCGCTGCGAACGATGAATAATTTCCTTAGAAATAGGAATTACTATTTCATCAAATTTCGCGCGCATTGTATTTTTCAATTGTGAACGCCTTGTACCCCAAAACTTCTGAAGATTTTCATCATTTGGAAGGTTAACTGCGATGGTCTTACTGCCTGCATTACAATCACCAGCATAGTACACCGCGTCAAATACGGCCAATTGACTTAGGGGTTTTCTTGGCTTAATTAAAGGAGGGAATCCTTCAATATCAATAGGTTCCTCGACAATATCTTGGATTTCGTTACCCTCTTCGTCTACTTCGGTCGTCTCTTCAGGTCCTAATGAGGGTTTATAAGCAGCTTCAACGGGCAATCCTGCTTGTAATTCCGGCAATAATGCGACATACTTCTTCAGTTTTTCGCCCCATTCTTGATCTCTGACCAATACATAGGCTTCAAAAGATGTTTTTTGCCCTGTTAATTTGTCTTCATAATTTTCGATAGGCCCTATGATGATATCTAGATGAGAATTTAAACTCAGCCATTTTACATCGCTTTCAATAAATTGATCGCTGTTTAATGCCATGCAACGGAAACGGAGGTAATCTGCAAATTCTGCATCTTCATTTTCAATAGCGCTTGCAGCTAACTCCAACTCATTTGTTATCTCTTGCATGTTGTCTCGATATGCTTGAGAAAATCCTTGTAATTCCACAAACTGGCCAGATTGCAAAGGAAACATCTCCGTCATGGGAGGTGGCACTTGTCCTTCTTCTGGTGGAGCTGGGGGTTGGGGTGGATTGGCAGGGTCCATTTGAAAAACACGGTTAATTTTTGTGTATGGACTTAATACCCGCATCGCCTCGTGATCATTTACAACGTCCGGATTAAAATCTTCTGGATAAAAGTTTACTCCTTTAGGTTTTTCACCTACCCCTTTTACAAATGGCGCGTCGTTATTTAAGCGATCCCAAGGACCATAATTTATCTCCATGAACTTTTTGAGATTTTCATCCTTAACCTTTTTCAATGCCTCTTTTTTAGGCATGTAAGTCTGTTCCCAGAAAATCAAATCAGCGAATTCAGCTGCTTTTATCAAATGGTAGATACACTCTTTTTCTGCCTCCGATAACTTTAATGTATCGGTAGTCAATTTAATGGTTTTATAGGTTTTCAACCTCTGCTCGATCGGGTAACCTTCCTTGGGTTTCTGTGAAAACAAGGAACCCATGGCAAAAGTACTTAGAACACCGATTGATACGATAGATTTAAATAAGCGCATCCTACAAAAATAGCCCGAGTTACCTTTTATCAAAACGCAAATCACCAATAGACTAATATTAACGATGAATTTGTTTGTTCAACCGAATGATACTACACGGACGGAGTTTACCAACGATTTTTGTGGAGATGTTCGGAGCGAATCAGGGAAAAATAGAACACACAACTTTTGAATGTGTTTTATCAGATAAATTGTTGGAAGACCTCCCTAACTCAGCCGACATCATCATAGTGGATGGCAAACAGTACCCTAGTAGTATCTTAGAATTACACCGACCTACAGGAAAATATATTAGCAGAGCGCTGATTAAATTATTCAATTTATTTAGCAAAAAAGGAGTTATTCGAATTATTGGAAATACGTGTGCCCCTGGACTAAAATTCCCGGTTTTAACCTCAGGTAAAGGCATAGATCAATTCGAAAACCTGCCAAATAAATGCCCCATCATTGCAGCTAATATTCTTGGATATGAAGAATTCCCAAATGCCGTTACGGTTAAAGGGGAGCCATTTATGGTGCTGAATATCCCTAAAGATTGGAATTCTTTTGAGGATTATACCTCTGCTTTTACCTCAAAATACAGAGTACGAACAAAGAAAATACTCAAGGAAACCAAAGAAGTAGAAGTTAAAAAGCTGAGCGATCTTCCACCAAATGAATGGATTGCTTCATGCGGTAATTTGTTAAATCAAAGCTTATCTACCAAAACCATTGCTATTGGTAGGAACTTACCAAAGTTACTTTCCTGTTATCACCAATCATTAGGAGAAAATTTTGAGGTTTGGGGTTACTATCATACCCACGAACTTATCGGCTTTATCTCCTGTATTCGCGAAGAAAATAAGCTATTCGCAATGCACTTGGGTTTGAAAAAACAAAACAACCCATTCCCAAAATTATACTCACGGATGTTATTAGATATGGTTAAATGGGCCATTGATAACGATTTGGAGCGAGTAAACTTTGGAAGAACCGGTGCCGAAATAAAAAGTACGTTAGGAGCGATTCCCGTGGAGAATTCGATTGTTGTATTCACGAGATCTAGACTCTTATTAAGACTGTTCAAAGTGTACGCGAAATATTTCCAAAAGAAGTTTATTTACACCCTTCGACAACCATTCAAGGAACCTAAAAAAGCAAAAAGCGTTCCTTTTGAAGTATAAGTAATTTGTATATTTGGGCTGTGAAGAAAACCAGTCTAATTGCCGCAATCGCTTTTGTAGCGAGTAATCTTACAGCGCAAATCACCAACAAACCGGGCAGTCAATATCAGTTTGAAGAAATTACTGCCATCAATAAAACAGAAATAAAAGACCAGTGCCGGACAGGTACTTGTTGGAGTTATAGTACGCTTTCTTTTTTAGAATCAGAACTCATTAGAGAAGGCAAGGGAGATCACGACCTAAGCGAAATGTTCGTGGCAAGAAACGCATATTTAGAGAAGGCCATAACCTATCTAAGGATGAATGGCAAACACCAATTCGATGAGGGCGGTGAAGGCCATGACATTCCGTTTATCATTGAGAAATACGGAATCGTTCCTGAGGAAGTATACACAGGGCTTTTGCATGGGAAAAAGCGTCATAATCACGCGCAATTGGTCTCTGTTTTGTCTTCGATGGTAGGATCCTTTAAAAGCACGAAAGAGGGTGAATTAGGACCCGAATGGAAGGATGCCATTAACGGAGTGCTGGATGCTTACCTCGGTGCAATTCCAGAGTCGTTTGAATACAGAGGGAAAACATACACGCCAAAATCATTTGCCGCTTCTTTAGAGCTCGACATGGATGATTATGCTGTGGTTACATCATTTACACACCACCCATTTTACAAGCCTTTTACTATCGAAGTTCCTGATAATTGGGCCATGCAAACCGCGTTGAATGTACCATTGGACGAGATGATGGAAGTGATTCAATACTCCTTGAAAAAAGGATACTCTGTGGCTTGGGCTACCGATGTAAGCGAAAAAGGATTCTCATTCCGTAACGCACTTGCTATCGTTCCTCAACACGACTCCATGATCAGAGAAAAAGGTAAAGACAATCGACTTTTCAATAATGCAGGATCTGAAAAAGTAGGCAATGCTTTCAATCAACCGTATCCTGAAAAAACAATCACTCAAGAACTAAGACAAGCTTCATTCGACAATCAAACAACCACAGATGATCATGGCATGCATATCGTTGGAATGTACAAAGAGTCAAAAACAAGCACACCTTTTTTCCATGTAAAAAATTCATGGGGTACAAAGAACCCAGCAAAGGGATATTTATTCGCCAGTGATTCTTACCTGCGATACAAAACAATTAGCGTAATGGTCAATAAAAAAGGGATCCCAAAATCGATACAGAAAAAACTAGGTTTGTAAAACATTCACTTTTCAGACATACCCTCGTTGCATACAAAAAGGACTTTTGAGTCCATATGCAACAACCCTCCAAACGAGCGATTGACGTATGCGTCATAAGTGACTTATACCTAGGCACTTTTGGTTGTCATGCAACGGAAGTGGTCCAATATCTCAAAAGCATTACACCCAAAATACTCGTATTAAACGGTGATATTATAGACATCTGGCAGTTTAGGAAAAAGTACTTTCCTGCCGCGCATATGCAGGTTATACGTGAAATTTTCAAGCTCATGGAGAATGGCACACAAGTGTATTATATCACGGGAAACCACGCCGCAGCCTTAGAGTCATTTGGTGTATTGGTCGTAAATAGATTAGATATCAACTTTACCCTGACTTTGTCTAAATGGGCTAAAAAAGATCATCGTTACACCAAGACCCCAGATTTTTTACGCACAGAATAAGCCGTTAAGTCCTTTATGGACAGTATATTAGATTGAAAACAAGCCATGGTTTTGTTTTCGATACATCGCATTATATTTGCGTCAAATTTTAAGTCATGATTATCGGGGTACCAAAAGAAATCAAGAACAATGAGAATCGCGTGGCTGTTACACCAGCAGGCGCCTCTGAATTTGTAAAACACGGTCATACCGTGTACGTACAAAAAACTGCCGGATTAGGTAGTGGATTCACCGACGAACAATACACCACAGCCGGTGCTAATCTCTTGGATACCATCGAAGAGGTTTACGCTATTGCTGAAATGATTGTCAAGGTGAAGGAACCCATTGAACCCGAATATCCCTTAATTAAAAAAGACCAATTACTATTCACCTACTTTCACTTCGCATCGTACGAACCGTTAACGAATGCGATGATTGAAAGCGGCTCGGTTTGTTTGGCTTACGAAACGGTAGAAAAAGACCGTCAATTACCATTATTAATCCCAATGAGTGAGGTTGCCGGTAGAATGAGTGTACAAGAAGGAGCAAAATACTTGGAAAAGCCAATGGGTGGACGAGGCGTGCTCTTAGGAGGTGTTCCAGGAGTAAAACCTGCAAATGTTATTGTACTAGGAGGTGGTGTAGTGGGAACCCAGGCGGCAAAGATGGCAGCCGGTCTTGGAGCCAATGTTACCATCATGGATATCAATCTTCCAAGATTGCGTGAATTGGACGATATTATGTCTGCTAATGTAGAGACTGAATTCTCTAACGAATACAATATCCGTCAAGCGGTAAAAACTGCTGATTTAGTGATAGGTGGTGTATTAATCCCAGGAGCGAAAGCCCCAAAATTAATTACCCGTGATATGCTACCAACCATGCGCGAAGGTACGGTAATCGCCGATGTTGCTATTGACCAAGGAGGATGTTTTGAAACCTCGAAACCAACTACTCACGCCGACCCTGTATACGTAATAGACGGTGTGGTGCATTACTGTGTGGCTAACATGCCAGGTGCAGTTCCTTGCACATCTACACTCGCCCTAACCAATGTAACATTACCATATGCTATTCAATTAGCAAATAAGGGTTGGCAGCAGGCTTGCAACGACAATGCTGAACTGCGCTTAGGTCTAAATGTTGTAAACGGCAAGGTGGTACACGAAGGAGTTAGTCAAGCATTTGATCTTGAATACACCCCTGTTTCGCAAGTATTGGTTTAATGCCTTTAGTTAACCACAAGGTGTACGGAAGTCAGGATTCACCTTCACTTTACATAGCTCATGGTGTTTTTGGGATGCTAGATAATTGGCATTTCATAGCAAACGAGTTATCCAAGGACTTCAAAGTTGTTACGTATGATGCACGAAATCATGGAAGATCATTCCATGATGACGATGCTAGTTATCAAGCAATGGCTCATGATTGGGCTGAACTCATTGAATCCCTAGGCGACCAAAACCCCATTATCGTGGGTCATTCAATGGGTGGGAAAACTGCCATGGTATTCACCGATTTATTCCCAGAACGGGTGAAACATTTAGTGGTTGTAGATATTGTGCCAAAGACATATAAACCCAGCCACACAAGGTTCATAGAGGCATTTAAAGAAATCCCATTCGACCGAATCGAAAACCGCAAGGATGCAGATTTGGCTTTTTCTGCATATGCTAATGACGTAGCCATACGTCAATTCCTTTTGAAAAATATTGAAGGAAGACCTGAAGGTGGCTATCAACTAAAAATCAATATTGATGCTCTATCCAATCATTACTACGATATCATTGGTGGCATCGAGATAAAGCACTCACACCAAACCCCTGCCACTTTTATTAAAGGGAACAAGAGCCATTATATCGGTAAAGACGATCAAACCCTGATTCATCAATTTTTCCCAAATGCGACCGTAGAAACGATAGAAAATGCAGGTCATTGGGTTCATGCAGAGCAACCTCAGGCGTTTTTACATGTTTTGAGAAAAACGTTACTACCCCCGGTGCGCTAATTTGGCTATCTTCGCTATCCAAGTGAGCAGAATCAAATCATTCATATTGTTTTTGTTGGTGTTTTTCCAAGTGGAGAATCTACTACACTCAGCTCCTATGGATAGCACAAATTTCTCTCCCATAATAAAAGAAAAACGCTGGTTCTTTCTTCATGTTGGAGTCGCTCCTTTTTTCAATTCTGGAGATTGGGCTAACCGCTATCCTACTTCCGTAAATATTCCCTTGAGTTTTGAATATGAGCACAGAAGTTCTTATTCGGTAGGAGTTCAATATTCATTTTTTGTAGGATCCGATGTAAAGGATAGCAATATCTATGCAGGCATGTCAAATGAAGAGGGCTATTTGATTGATGTTAATGGATATCCCGCTGTAGTACGAACATATCAACGAGGCTACTCCATTAGAGGCTATGCCTTGAAAAACTGGATTCTCCATAGAGGTCGCGACCACAGGTTCCTATTGCAAGCTGGAGGAGGGTTCGGTTGGTACGAGCATTATACAAAATTCGCTTTTGATGTAGACCAGGTTCCTCAAATTGATGGGATCTATTCAGGTGGATATGCGATGAGAACATCCGGTCCGCAGGCATCACAGCAACTTAGATTGCAATATATCAATAACGAGGCCATTTCATTCTCCTTGGGTCTAGAATTAGCACAAGGCTTCGGACAGCGAACCTCACCTTATGATTTTTCGAATCAAACCCGAAATGAAGGTACCTATAACGATAATCAATGGGGAGCTGCATTAAGTATTATGATCCCGATAAAATATAGAGATCGAATATCTGAAGTTGACTATTATATGGACTAATCCATTATGAGGATTCTGTACAGTTTAGTTTTATATCTCAGTGATTTCATCTTATCCGTTATATCGATTGTAGGGAAGAATCAGAAAATCAAATCCCTCAAAGTCGGTAGAAAAAATACCTTTGCCCGTTTAAAACAACTCCCTGTCAAGGAGACCAAACGAGTTTGGGCGCACGCGGCCTCCTTAGGGGAATTTGAAATGCTGAGGCCATTGCTCGAAAGCCTAGAAAAAAAGGTGTCATTAGAAATTCATATTAGTTTCTTTTCTCCTTCAGGATATGAACACGCAAAAATACCAGAGAACTGGACAAAGTGGTATTTGCTTTCTGATACCACAGCAAATGCCAACTATTGGATAAATCAGCTTCAACCTGACTTTGTCGTCTGGGCCAAATACGAGTTTTGGCTAAACCATTTATCCGCATTGAACCGTTCTAATATTCCATTTGTGTATTGGAATCTTTTATTAAGGGAAAAGCATTTCCTTGGAAAACTTGTTTTTAATTCTTGGAGGAAGGAAATCTCAAAAGCACAAAAATTGTATTGTCAAGATGTCCAAACTTCTCAACTATCTAGCCAGTGGTTTAAAGCAACAAACGAAATTGGTGGCGATTTCAGATTTCTAAGGGCTAAAATAGAGACCGAAAAAGCCAGCCGCACTAACCTAGACTGGAATGGTGTTGTAAAGTCCAAAAACATACTGATTGTGGGATCTGCTTGGGAACCAGAATTAAAAGCCATCCAGTACTATTTAAACAACCATACCCTACCAACTGAAAATATCATCATCATTGCCCCTCATGATGTTTCTGAGAGTCGTATTTCCGATATTGAAAATCAATTCATCGACTACAAGACTGTTAGGTTATCGAGGTTAACTGAAGATGAAAAGCCTGAAATCATCTTGGTTGATTCCATTGGTTTATTGAGCAGAATATACGCTATGGGCAATATCAGTATAGTAGGTGGCGGGTTTGTAAATGCGCTCCACAATATTGTAGAACCTTTATCGTATGGGCTACCCGTATTAACGGGTTCGAATACCCATAAATTCCCTGAAGCTGCATTGGCTGAAAAACACCATGCTTTATTAAGATGCGATACATCGGAAGTCTTAGCGTCGAAACTCCATGATATTTGGATCGACCCCGAGAAACTCACGGAATTACAACATGCTGCAAAGGATCACTTCCTTTCACGAGTGCCAGATATTGAAAAAGCCACAGGTGATTGCCTTCAATTCGTGACAAACTGACACCGATCAGGTCTTAAACTGACAATTTTAAGGCGATTTTCTGCAAAAAAAGCAGATAGCCGCTCTTGGCATAGATTTCGATTCATTGAGGGTATAAAACAAAAACCTTTAAACAGAAAAATATGTCAGTAAACATTAAACCTTTGGCAGACCGAGTTCTGGTAGAACCCGTTGCCGCAGAGCAAACCACTGCATCAGGCATCATTATCCCTGACACAGCAAAAGAGAAACCACAAAAAGGTAAGATCATCGCTGTTGGAAATGGGAAACCAGATGAGCCTATGACTGTAAAAGAAGGAGACACCGTTTTGTACGGCAAATACGCTGGTACTGAAATCAATCACGAAGGGGCAGATTACCTTATCATGAGAGAGTCTGACATCTTAGCAATCATTTAATAATTAAAATCATGGCAAAGAATATTGAATTTAACGTAACCGCTCGCGATGGCTTAAAAAGAGGAGTTGACGCTCTAGCCAACGCAGTAAAAGTAACCCTTGGACCAAAAGGTCGTAACGTTGTAATAGACAAAAAATTCGGAGCTCCTCACGTAACCAAGGATGGAGTAACTGTTGCGAAAGAAATCGAATTAGAAGATGCTATCCCTAACATGGGTGCGCAAATGTTGAAAGAGGTAGCTAGTAAAACAGCTGATATTGCTGGAGACGGAACTACTACCGCAACTGTATTGGCGCAAGCTATCGTAACAGCTGGTCTTAAGAACGTGGCTGCGGGTGCAAATCCAATGGATTTGAAACGCGGTATAGATAAAGCTGTTAAAGCAGCGGTAAGCAAGCTTAATGACTCTGCACATCCAGTGGGTGATGACAACAGCAAGATCGAACAAGTTGCTACTATCTCAGCGAATAACGATGAAAACATCGGTAAGCTTATTGCTGAAGCAATGAAGAAAGTAGGTAAAGATGGTGTAATCACCGTAGAAGAGGCAAAGGGTACTGAAACTACCGTTGACGTGGTAGAAGGTATGCAATTTGACCGTGGTTATTTGAGTTCTTACTTCGTAACCAACACAGAAAAAATGGAGGCTGACCTAGAGAACCCTTACATTCTTATCTACGATAAAAAAGTTAGCTCTATGAAGGATCTTCTTCCTGTTTTGGAAAAGGTTGTACAGAGCGGAAAACCTTTATTGATTATCGCTGAAGATATCGAAGGCGAAGCGTTAGCCACATTAGTTGTAAACCGTATCCGTGGTTCTCTCAAGATTGCAGCGGTTAAGGCTCCAGGTTTCGGAGATCGTCGTAAGGAAATGCTTCAAGATATCGCGATCTTAACTGGTGGTACCGTTATTTCTGAGGAGCAGGGACGCAAATTAGAAGATGCGACCATGGAAGACCTCGGAACAGCAGAGAAAGTTGTGATAGATAAAGACAACACAACCATGATTAACGGTGCAGGTGCAAAAGATGCCATTGAAGCACGTGTTAATCAGATCAAGGTACAGATTGAAAATACGACTAGCGACTACGATCGCGAAAAGCTTCAGGAGCGTTTGGCTAAGTTAGCAGGCGGTGTGGCTGTATTGTATATCGGTGCTGCTACCGAGGTTGAAATGAAAGAGAAAAAAGACCGCGTAGACGATGCGCTAAATGCAACTAGAGCAGCTGTTGAAGAAGGTATCGTACCAGGTGGTGGTGTTAGCTTCATCCGCGCGATTGATGCACTTGAAGGCTTAACTGGTGAGAATGATGATGAAACCACAGGTATTGCGATTGTACGCCGTGCGCTTGAGGAGCCATTACGTCAAATTATCGCTAATGCTGGTGGTGAAGGTAGCATCGTGGTTCAAAAAGTAATGGAGTCAAAAGATGACTTTGGTTACAATGCACGCACCGATGTTTACGAGAATCTAATTTCTGCTGGTGTGATCGATCCTAAGAAAGTATCTCGTGTTGCTCTTGAAAACGCAGCTTCTATCGGAGGAATGATTTTAACTACTGAATGTGTGTTGAATGAAATCAAAGAGCCAGAACCTGCACATTCTCATGCTCCAGGTGGCATGGACGGAATGGGCGGCATGGGCGGCATGATGTAATTGCCTATAGTATTTGTGGAAAAGGCCGCTTTATGCGGCCTTTTTTATTGGATACTCTAAAAACCAATGAATTATCTTTGCATTCATGGCAAGGGCTCTAGCAATTGACTACGGAGAAAAACGTATCGGCTTAGCCGTTACAGATCCACTGCGTATGTTTGCCCAACCTTTAGAAACCATTGCCTCAGAAACATTCCCTGATTGGCTCACCAAATACCAAATCGAAAATGAGGTTGATACACTCATTGTTGGAATGCCACGAAGATTAAATGGTGAAGATACTCATGTTACCCATCGCGTAGTTGAATTCATTTCTTGGCTTAAAAAAAGTTATCCCACACAAGAAATAGTGACCATTGATGAACGATACAGTTCCAAGGAGGCTCAACATCATATTTCCCAAATGGGTATGAAAAAAAAGCAGCGCGAACAAAAGGGAATATTAGACCGCGTTTCAGCTGCGTTGATATTACAAACCTATCTAGAACAATCCCTATGATATTACCGATTTATGCTTACGGGCAATCCGTGTTAAGAAAACAGACCGAAGAACTTGAAAAATCTGATGAATCGCTTCAAGAACTCCTCGACAACATGTTTGAAACTATGTACGCGTCAAACGGAATCGGCTTGGCCGCACCTCAGATTGGAATAGCAAAAAGACTCTTTATCGTGGACGGTTCGGAAATCGAAGGTATACAACCCGAAGGTTTTAAGGAAGCGTTTATTAATCCAGTGATCGAAGAAGAATTTGGTGAAGAATGGGAGTTTGAAGAAGGTTGTTTAAGCATACCAGACGTACGTGCCTACGTTAAACGTAAGGGAGAGTTAACCATACGGTACTATAACAGAGAATGGCAAGAACAAGTCAAGACCTTTGACGGCATGGCTGCACGAATCATCCAACATGAATACGATCACATTGAGGGGGTTCTTTTTACCGACCGCATCGGTCCACTCAAAAGGAATATGCTCAAAAGACGACTTGATAATATCAGTAAAGGGATAGTGAAGGTCGACTATAAAATGAAGTTTACAAAACGATAAACATGTTTTCGTATTGGAAAATCATAAGACCTAACAACCTTTTATTAACTGTCTTCACCCAGTTTTTATTTTATCTCGCTGCTTCTCGATCAACTGAAAATGCCTGGGTAATTAACTTGGATAATTTTCGTTTTCCAGAATCGATTACTGCCACCCTCGCCTGCCTTTTCATTGCAGCAGGTGGTTACGTCATTAATGACATTTTTGATAAACATACCGACTCAATAAACAAACCCCATAAACAAATAGCGCATGTGGAGAAAAGCGCTAAACAGTTGTATCCGTATTACCTTTTGTTGACCGCTATTGGCTTAATTATGGGCTTTCTTACCGGCTTAGGTATGGGAATTTTATGCGTGGCTATTGGTGTACTACTTTATTTCTATTCCAGCGACTTTAAAGGAGAATTCATTATGGGTAATTTACTTGTATCTCTATTGGCTGGGATGGTTGTTTATATCGCCTCTCGAGGAGTTTACGAAGTACAGAGAGGTATGTTCGCAGAATTTGCGAGTATTGCCTTCTTTCTTACTTTTGGTCGCGAGTTAATCAAAGATATTCAAGATGAAAAAGGAGACAAGGCGCAAGGCTATCAAACCTTCGCCGTAACCCAAGGACAATCCAAAACAAAGGTGGCTGCTGGCATCATGATTACATTTGCAACGGCTCTGACGATTTGGGTGGGCGTACAATCACAGAATATATTATTTTGGGTTTTCAGCGGTGTGATTACGATACCAGCAATGGCATATATACTGTATAAAATACGCTTATCTACAGAGATCTGTCACTTTGCGGAAATATCAAAGTGGCTCAAAATCACCATGTTTGTTGGTCTACTCTCTTGCTTACTCACCTAAATCAGGCTTTCTTTTCCTTTTCCCAATCACGGGCAATTTCCTCAAGCTTTTCATACCATTTTGCCCCCATTTTACGCGTTAATGCTTCCTTTAAGAACTGGTAAACCGGAACTTTAAAATCTTCTCCTGCAATACAGGCATCGCGACAGATATCCCAATGATGATAATTCATTGCAATATAAGAGCCAAACTTATTAGCACGTATTGGATACAAATGACAGCTTACCGGTTTTTTATAATCAATTTTTCCGTCCATATACGCGCGTTCTATACTACATTCGGTTGTGCCGTCTGTCCTGTAGTTGACAAATACACAGGCTCCATCATTCATACACTCCGTCACTAAATCCCCATCACGATCACGCGTCCAAAAGTCATCTTTAGTGATCTTATTGATAGATTCTTCCATCATATAAGGTTTCACCTGATCCAATCGATCTTTTATTTCCTTAATCTCGGAATGCATCAGTGGCGCACCGGCATCTCCTTGAACACAACAGGCACCTTTACATTTGTCTAATTGACAAACGAACTTTTTCTCAAGAATATCCTCAGATAATAATGCGTCATCGACGATGATCATGGCATTTGGTTCAAATAAGCATTAGAACCCATGTCTTCTAATTTTTCTGCTTTATTTAGCACCACCTCTTCCATGTCAGACTTAAATTTCATCACCGCATCCGCGGTTGCTTTATCATGAACTCCAATAATTTGTGCTGCCAGTATGCCTGCATTTCTAGCTCCATTAATTGCTACAGTAGCAACAGGTACGCCTGGAGGCATTTGGACGATAGAGTACAAACTGTCTATTCCGCTCATCGTTTTACTCTTCACTGGCACCCCAATCACTGGGAGATGTGTCATGCTCGCCACCATACCTGGTAGATGAGCAGCTCCTCCAGCGCCCGCGATAATAACATGAATCCCATTATTTGAAGCCTCTTTTGCATAAGTCACCAAACGATCTGGGGTTCTATGAGCCGAGACGATGGTAGTTTCATTCTCTACACCAAGCTCTTCGAGTACTGCTACAGCTTCATTCATGACATTTAAATCACTGTCGCTGCCCATGATAATTCCAACTTTATACATAATCTTTTTCAGGTGATGTTTTTCCCTTGTAACTTAATAAGGAGAAAAGAATATACAAAATATAAATAAACGCGAGTGACCAAACTCCCGTTAAAACAATTGTTAGTATTGACGCCAATACAAATGCCAACCGGCATTTATTCATGTCATCTACCTTATTGAACTTCAAGGCTAAGAAAGGCATTTCTGAGACCATCAAATAGGCTCCTAACAATGGTAAATACAACCATACATAAACGATATTCAATATTTCTGATGGTGGTATTATTAATCCCCATTGATAATTCTCAAACCCTCCTATTTGAAGACTAATAAACGAGAAACTAGCTAGTACTAATCCCGTTAGTGGAGTTGGAATACCAATGAAATATTTAAGTCCTGAAGGCTGCACATTAAACCTCGCCAAACGGTATGCAGCAGCCAAGGGAATGAACATCCAAACATAGGAATTGATGCAAAAACCTGTTGGAGGGCATAAACCTCTAACATCCATCAATGACTTCCAAATCAACCCAGGAACCACACCAAAAGATACCACGTCGGCTAAGCTATCTAATTGCATACCTAGAGGACCTTCTACCTTCAAAGCTCTCGCCGCCATTCCATCAAAGAAATCAAAAACAGAAGAGAGAATAATGAGTTGAAACGCGATATGTGTCGTATCTGCCTGTAGTGCAAAGGGAATCGCCAAAAGGCCGCAAGCTAGATTTGCTAAGGTTAGCAAATTGGGCACAAAGCCAAACATAACACGAATTTACTTGAATTAATCCGAAATATATACGGATAAATGCGCAGACAAGCTCCAATATTCCTGAGACCCTAAAGAATAAAGCCCATTAAAATATGGCATGGAAGACCCTTTGTATCTCCATATCCCATTTTCAATATTCCTGTAATAAGTCCCACGGATAAAAACCATCAGTTCATTGCTTAGAGTATATCCTATTTGGGCTAATCCACCTGTATTCCAACTACCGTTGGTTATATCAAGTTTTTTTACTTCCGCAGGATTTAATGGGTCTTTTGAAAATGCACGATAACGAATCTGTGACTTAGAATAACCCAACCGTCCCATTACGTGAGCATGCCATCGATTTGCTTTTGTTCGTAATCCAAACTTAGCATCTAAACCCCAATGCGTGTAAAAATGCTTACCTGTGCTATCTACCAAAAAAGCTTCTTCCTCTAAATTCTCATCCACTAATGTGTAATAACCTCCAAACCCACCAATGAAAGACCCTTTGCCAATATGTACATCATGACGCAGCCCAAACAAGTTTCTTTGCATATCTACACCACTACCTTTGGTAAAAGCTTCATAATGAGACATCAACGGCATTTGAAAATCAGGAAACACTTCAATTCCAAAGTAGTCAAGGTATACATCTACTGGATTTTCTTGTTTCGGTTGTTCATAGGCTGATGCTTCCAAGGCATTGGATAATTTGACTGTACTTGTATGGTTTACCAATATAAATTTGAACTTCTTTTTAAGGTTGGGCAGTGAACTTCCGTTTTCATTTAAATCATACAAAACCATGCCTTCGTGAACTTGATTTTTTATGATATTGACTTCTTGCTCTATTTGAGCGGTTTCTTTCCAATCCTCGGAATGTACATCATCACCTCTTCCCATATACAGATAACCAATGTTAACCACAGAATCTGCAGAACCGAATAAATCCGTAATGGTTTGATTCAATACACTCTTGTAATTATACCATCCACAATCTAAATTGGATGGATTCATAGAAATATGACATCGGCCAAATTGGCCAAAAAACCGTTCATTAGGTTTCTCTTGCAGTAAGACCTTTAACCTGTGATACATGGTATTTTCACGCCATAAGTATTGTGCAGGTGTTTTATCTAGTTTCTCCCATTTATATACTTCGAGTACACCCCTCACAGACTCTGAATATTCTTTTCTTAATCCACAAGCTGCAATCCAAGAGTCGTAAAGCGCATTATTCGCGGTTAGAGAATCTACAAAATCATCCACCTTAAGAGCATAATAATATGGTGGTTCATATTCACCTTCATTTACCCCTTCACTATTTGAAATTGTATCATTCACCCTTCTCCTGAAATATGCTAGGCGCTCATTGAATTTACGTTCTGCAAAATCCACGAAAGCTAGTACTTGTGGTAATATTCTTGGATCAGGTTCTTGAATTTTCAAAGCAGAATCAAAACACTCTGCCAATCTCAGAACTGATAAATCCTCAAACCTCTCCACGTCAATACCGTGGATATGAATCCTTTTTTCCAGTGGAAGCTGCTGATTCCATCGGTACAGGTTATCAAATAGCTTCATGTATTTTGGAGAAGCAATCCCTTTGATAGCATTTTCCGCGCGTTGATCTCCATGACGAATAAACCGATTTAAATAGTAGGCACGAGCTGGACTTAATTCAATCAGATAATTCTGATAACCCGCATGGTCGTGTAGCAGTCGCATCACTTGAAATTCGACCAATGAATTGAAATCCACTTCTCGATGATTTTCACCACCAAAAACCAAACGCACCTTTTTCGCAGACTGAATAAAACTATTCCATTCTTGTGCAGAGAACCTATCCTTCAATTGATGGATTTCTTGTGCTTTTGGAGCACGCTGCGATAACAAATTACCAACGGAAAAAATCAAACAAAAGCATAACAACTTAATCTTCATCATTACCTCCTTCCTCGAACCTGATACCTGCTGAAAATCCAAAATACCACGCTGAGTGAGTAAAGTCACTCTCCGTATTTAAATAAACAGATTCTGTTTCCCATTTAGGATTACTCAAGTCTAATTGAGCACCCCCATGTATCCGAAAATATAACAGAGGTAACTTTAGTGTGGCATGAACATTTATACCCAGACTATGCCCGTTGTTAGAAACATGTGTTATGTCTTGAGTCGGCTTGGCTATATGCTGAGAAAAGCTATCAAGCATGGTAAATTTAGCCATCGCATAATTGTACTGCATGCCTAACCCAAGATCAAAAAACCTCTTGCGAAGGGCAGGGTAATAGTAGGCCAATTCCCAATTAGAATATTGAAAAGACAAATTAGGTGCTAACAATTCATTAGAAGTCCCTGACCTCAATGGTAAGGATGTACGCCAAGAAAACTCCATTAACAATGGCTCGTTTTCATCGGGTTTAACCCAGAACGACACCCCATTCAACTGAAGGTTCTTAATATTGGAGTATCCATTTGTAGATAAATCCGCATTGATTTTACTCAAATTTGGCCTTAATTCCTGTTGCGCGTAGCCTAAACCGAGTTCCACACCCCTGTTTTGTACTCTAGATGCCGATTCCTTTTTTGAATCCTTGATCTGCTTTGTTTTTGAAACGGACTTCCAATCAAATTCATGCAAATTCCAAGATGTAACCATCTTGATACCATCTACGTGCAAAACACTGTCAATATCACGTTTAACAAAACCCTCTTTTATCTCAATCTGCTTAAAATCAACTCCTTGAATAAAATCGGGCAACCTAGACTTCGAAAATGATTCTAACTCACGCTCTCCACAGATATACACTTGACGCCCTTCATGAAGTTGCTTTTGGACAATCGGCATCACATGATTTGACAAAGTTGCAAAGTACCGTATGGGCGAATGGTATACCCGATAGCTTTCGGAAACATGTTCAATCCTTGAGAGAATGGATGCATCAAAACCAAAGGTATCTGACCCCAATAAACGTTGCCAGAATTCAACAGAATCTTGAATGAGTTTAGTCGTTCTGAATAAATTAAAATCAGCATTTATATCCGCATCCTGAGAGGAATTATGCTCCTCTGCTTTAATATCATAGTATTTCACATAGGCCGCTACTGCACGAATAGGCAATCTGTCTGACAAGGTCCTTTCATCACGTACTCGATCTTCCAATACCCACAGCAACGATTGTCTTCTTCGATTGATGGACCCTAATTGTATAGACGGATCTATGGGGAACACGCGGTGTTTTTTAAATCTCTTTTTAACCGAGGGGCTTTGATTGGACATCCACTCAGAAAAACCCCTGATCATGAACGTTGGAAAGTTACTCCAGCCATCGTATTCTACTTTCGTTAAAATCTGCTCTAATCGATCAAGCTTTCCATCCAAAACAAGATTTATACAATATGATTCTAATAGGTCGATAGGCGACCAAAACACACATGAATCTATTGTTGTTGAATCTTGATTAACCGCATAGATCGCGGTTAATACATTAAAAAACTCTTGCTTGTTAGGGTCGTGAAATAACTCGTTCGTATCAATAGAGTTCTCCAACCAATAAACCTGCTGTTTAATACTTGAGTCTATCGAGCTTTGAGCGCTCAATCTTATGCATAAGAAAATCGCGAGCACCGATACACTTAGGCGCTGAGACAAATTTATTAACTCTTCTTTTTTCTTACACAATGTTTAAAACCTGCTCTTTAATTTGTTCTAGCTTTTCTTTCATTTGAACCACACGCTCCTGCATCAGAAAGTAATTACTTTTTACTCCGAGTGTATTCATCTCACGACCCATTTCTTGGGAAATAAAATTTAATTTACGACCAGTTGGTTCCTTATCTAGCGTTTCATTGAAGTATTTAATGTGTTGCCCTAAGCGTTGCTTCTCCTCTGCAATATCCCATTTGTCGAGGTACAAAAGTATTTCCTGTTCTAATCGATTTTCGTCAATATTCGATTCCTTCACATGCTCTAGCACATTCCCGTAAACACGTTCCCTTAAAGCCTCGCGACGATTATCTTCCTCGTGCTCGATGATGGTTAGGTCATCCGATATTGACTTAACCAGTTCTTTTAATTTCTCTCCGGTGGCGCGACCTTCGGTAATCCTGAATTCATTCAATTGGGTTGCAGCCTCAAGCGTCACCTCTAATACTTTGGATTTCAACTCCTCTGGCACCTCTTTATCACCGGTATTGATCACATCTGGAACCCTTATAATATCTCGTAATGGATCATTCATAGGTATGCTAAGGGAATCTGATATTTTCTTCATTGCTGCATAATGTGATTGCGCAACCTCTAAATTTACCTGAACGCGCTCCTCTGGCGGTCTGGTATCCTCCCATCGGATACTATAAGAAACAGAAACGGTACCACGTTCAAGCATTTCCCCTAGCTTTTTGCGTATCAATGCATCCATTTCTCCTAGATATCGAGGTAAACGGATATCCGCTTCAAAATATCGGCCGTTTAGTGCTTTAATTTCACAAGAAATGGTGGCTTGATCGCCTTCCCAACGGCTCTTTCCAAAGCCCGTCATACTTTTAATCTGCTTACTCACGAAAAGCGAAAATACGGAAATTTCATCGCTCAAGTCAGGTTTAAATCGTATTTAAAACCCGGTAGACACCCAAATATCCTATTTTTGAATGACATGATAAGGCTTAACCATTTTATACTCTTCATGGCTGTTGCACTCATTGCTTTAAACGCATGTGATGGCGGCAAGACGTCGATAGCTGTAGAAGAGACGGAAGTCAAAGGAATGATAGACAATCCATCCAAGAAATTCAATTCCGATTCGGCTTTTGATTTCATCGCAAAGCAGGTGGCATTTGGTTATAGAATTCCCGGAACCAAAGAACATAAAGCTTGTGCGGAATGGCTGTATACCAAACTCAATCAATTTTGCGACACCGCTTATTTCCCCAAAGGAAGCACCACCACCCACGAAGGGAAAAATATCCCCGTTTATAACCTAATTGGCTCTTTTAGGCCAAATGCAAGTAGACGAATTTTATTAGCATCCCACTGGGATTCTAGGCCAATAGCCGATAACGGCCCAATAGAGAATCAACGCTCCCCTATAGATGGCGCAAATGATGGAGCCAGTGGAGTAGCTGTATTGCTAGAATTAGCCAGAAACCTTGATAGTCTTCCCGAGGATGTTGGTGTAGATATCGTTTTCTTCGACGCGGAGGATTTAGGTATTTCTGAAGTTGAAAACTCGTTTTGTTTGGGGAGCCAATACTGGGCTAAAAATCCTCATGTACCCGGATACACTGCTCATTTTGGAATCTTATTGGATATGGTTGGTGGTGAAAAAGCGAAGTTTTATTGGGAAGGGAATAGTAAAAACTGGGGAAGTTATATTCTCTCACACGTATGGACGATCGCCCAAGAATTGGGTTTTGGCTCAAGGTTTATTACTGAAAGTACAGCACCAGTGATTGACGATCATGCCTATGTATATGAAGGCACCAAAATTCCGATGATTGATATCATCGATTACCACCACAGTAGCGGATTCCCCGAAGAATGGCATACGGTGAATGACAACCTAAAGAACATTCATAAACCTAGTCTTAGTGCGGTGGGAATAACACTTGAAAACACCCTATTAACTCCACCTCCTAGCCTATTTTATTAGTATGAATTGTGATATATTGGCCATAGGCGCACACCCAGATGATATTGAACTCGCTTGTTCTGGAACGCTCATTAAGGAAATCAATAATGGGAAGAAGGTTGTTTTATTGGATTTAACCCTCGGCGAATTAGGAAGTCGCGGGAATTCAAGCATTAGAACACAAGAGGCAAATAAAAGCGCTCATATCATGGGTGCTTCCGAACGTGTGCAGTTAAATTTATCGGACGGCTTTTTTGAGATAAATGAGACTTCTTTAATCCAGGTAATCAAACAAATCCGACACTTCAAACCAAAAACCATACTCGCAAATGCAACATCAGATAGACATCCGGACCATGGAAGAGCCTCTGATTTAGTGAGAAGAGCTGCTTTTCTCTCAGGTTTAGTGCGAATTGAAACTGAGCACCATGGCTCCATACAGCCCGCACATCGGCCTGATTCGGTCTTTTTTTATCTTCAAGACAAAAATATCGGGCCTGACTTTGTCGTTGATATTACAGATACTTTCGAAACCAAAATAGAATGTATCAAAGCGTTCGATAGCCAGTTTTACAAACCAAATAGTTCAGAACCAGAAACACCGATCAGCAGCAAGTCTTTTTGGGATTTCATCGAGGCGAGGGCAAGAGACTATGGCAGATCAATAGGCAAAACATTTGGTGAAGGCTTTATTTGCGAAAAGGGTTTGGTTGGCGTTGATCGCGTGAACGACCTCTTTTAAATGAAGATCATCTTCAAAAATACGGGAAAGGCACTGCTTTGGTTGCCATTATTATTTGTACAGAAAGCTGTTGCTCAATCAAGTATTGATGCTAAAATCACCAGCCTTATTAAAACCAAACCCATACGTGTGGATCAACACCCTTTTGCCAAGGACACCAATATACTTTATTGGCCCATGTACTTTTCCAGCTCTTACTTTCAAGATAGCCTGAATTTCAACATCCCAAATAAACAAGAAATCGCTAGTGTCCATTTGGTTTATACGCGATTTCGTCAGGTAGATACCTTCAATCAACCGAGACTCAATGAAAAACGCTTTTACAGGCTAGCCGAAAAACACCCTGAATGGTATAAAAATAAAGATATCACGTGGAGGGTTTTTGAACAAACGAAAGCAAAAACCGAAAAACGAGCCAAAAAAATGTTTCATGGTTTTATCGTCTTTCTTAAGCCGAATAAAGACCCAGAATTTGTTGACCGTGAGTTCGAAACATTGGATGACATCCTGCTGAATATTTCGGATACCATGGAAACCGTACCAGATAAAACTATCTGGAGGGTGAAACGAAAATACATTGAAACCGGCCGTTATTTACCTTGGAGAAAAGATCTTTTAGATAAAGGAGTTCGATACACCTCAGCAGGCATTTGGTTCAGAAGACCAGAAACGAGGATGGAGGTTGATAGTATCCCAAGACTCACCATACCAGGTTATCAAAAATCCAGTGGAAAGTACAAAGGAAAGAAGCTACAGCGTTTGGATGTTTATAATTCACTACTACGCTACCCTTTGAAAGGGAAATGGGCAATCGTTTCGGATGTTACCGGAAGTATGTCTCCATTTACCGGCCAAATATTAGCCTTTATTAAGAATCATCCATTCTCACGGGATAGTACACAATTCAGTTTTTTCAATGACGGAAATGGGGCGCCTGAACTCATAAAAAGGATTGGTATATCAGGTGGAGTATACACCTGTGAAGTAAATTCATTTGAAGTCCTCAATAAAACCGTAAGAAAAGCAATGAAAGCTGGTGATGGCGGAGATTTGCCAGAGAACAATATTGAGGCAGTGCTGCGTACCATTAAAAAATGGCCTCAAATTGATACCGTTCTGATGATTGCTGATGAATTGGCTCCTGTAAAAGACATGGTGCTGTTAAAGTATGTCAAAAAACCAGTTATGATCATTGTCTGTAGCCATTTTGGAAACGGGAACATCCCCAAGGATTACGTAAAAATCGCGCAATTTACAAAGGGCGGCATTCTGACTCCATCGGGAATGATTCGGATACCAAAAAATATGAGAAACGGAAATTTCATTGACTGCAGGGAACATCGATACACCTATCGTGACGGGGTTCTTTATCAAAATTAAATCACGTGTTTTAGAAAAAATCACCTTTTATCATGATGAACGTCATACAAGGTTGTAGTCTTAAGCGCTTAATTTTGCAGTCATGATAGAAACCGATATCATCATCATAGGTGCTGGTCCAGTGGGTTTATTTACGGTATTTGAAGCCGGCTTATTAAAACTCCGTTGCCACATCATTGATGTTTTGCCTCAAGCCGGCGGACAACTCACTGAAATCTACCCAAAGAAGCCTATTTACGACATACCTGGGTTTCCAGTAGTACTGGCGGGCGATTTGATTGATAATCTCATGAAACAAATCGAACCGTTTAAACCGGGGTTTACGTTGGGTGAAAAAGCGATTAGCATAGACGCTCAAGAGGACGGCTCATTTATTGTAACCACCGAATCAGGAACACAGCACAAGGCACCTAACATTGCCATCGCTGGTGGACTTGGGGTATTTGAACCTAGAAAACCCCCAGTTGAGCATTTAGATTTATTTGAAACGAAGGGTATTGATTACATCATCAAAGAACCTCAAAAGTATAAAGACCAACGCTTGGTCATTGCAGGAGGCGGAGATAGCGCATTAGATTGGACCATTTACCTGCAGGAATTAGCTAAAGAGATCACACTGGTGCACCGCAGTGGTTCTTTTAGAGGTCATCCTGATTCGGTTCAAAAAGTCATGGATCTTAACGCTCAAGGAAAAATCAAACTCAAAACCTACACAGAGGTGAAGGAGTTAAAAGGTAACGAGCATTTAACATCGGTTAAAACCTTTAATAAGAAAGAGGAACAAGATGAATGGATTGAAACAGATTATTTCCTTCCTCTTTTTGGATTAAGTCCAAAACTAGGTCCAATAGCAGACTGGGATCTTGAAATTGAGAAAAATGCCATTAAGGTGAAAACCTTGGATTACAGCACGAATATTCCTGGTATTTACGCCATTGGCGATATAAACACCTACGAGGGAAAGTTAAAACTCATTTTATGTGGCTTCCACGAAGCCACCTTAATGGTCCAAAGTGCTTTCAAACGAATTTATCCAGATAAAAATCTAGTTTTAAAATACACCACGGTGAATGGTGTGAATGGATTTTAACATCCACTGATAGAATAAAAGCATAAAAAAAGCCCCGGTCTCAAACTCGGGGCTTTTTATTATCCGTTAAAGGATGAATTACATTCCTAAACGGTAGAAGGAAATCATGTAACCAGTGCGTGAATCACCGCGGAAGGTTACCTGAGCTGGAGTATTTTCATGTCCACACTCTCGATCCATTTGTGTCTTCATGTTTTCAGCCATAAAGAAACATCCCTTGTATTCAGGCATACCTTTGAAGAACAAGTTTACTTGCG